>Ga0315279_10002643_pt1 | contig 26446 bp, 26 predicted proteins | sample YL17G06_20_MG_FD_203694 | JGI IMG/M metagenome (GOLD analysis project Ga0315279, IMG submission 203694) | Sediment microbial communities from Yellowstone Lake, YNP, Wyoming, USA - YL17G06_20 | ecosystem: Environmental > Aquatic > Freshwater > Lake > Sediment | place: USA: Wyoming | collected... | reverse complement strand
TAAGTCTGTAATGGGGAATCTCATTATGATACACTCTCCTTTTTTCGTTGTTTATTCGTTGTTTATTAGTTATGGAGAGTGTATCATATTTGTATTATCTTTTCACCTTAAAACCTATATGAGCCAACCTTATAATATCAAAACCCATTTTTTGTTTATAGTATTCCAAAAAAGATGCTATTGAAACGTAATCACATATATGAGATAATAAAATATCCATCACACATTACTCATTTCTTTGATCGGATGATAGAAAGGAGCAGATATGTTTGACATTGATCTTAGCAAATATAGAGTTATTGACTTATCTTATGAAGTCGTTCCACCGGGAAGCGATGACAGACCTTTTGTTATACAAAGAGGATTTTTGGCTGACATGGCGTACAAATACGATGTGACTAAGACGCACAGCCACGTCGGCACTCACGTTGAGATGCCAGCTCATTTCTTTGATGGTGGAAAGGAAGTAACTGATTTCCCGTTGTCCACATTCTTTGGCAGAACAGTTTTGTTAGAAATTGACGAAGTTGGTCAAGACCCTTCTATAACGTCAGAATTTACATCAAAAGCTATCGGTAACATAATTAAAGAAGGTGACATAGTAATATGTCGCAACAACGATAAAGAAAGCCTGAAAGGCAGTAAGCCAAAACCGTATCTGACGCCCGATGTCGCCAGATGGTTCAAAGCTCACAAGATAAAGCTACTTGGCATAGATAACAACGTAGGACTATCAAAAGACATCCCATCAGGAAGGGAACTTCACGACATCCTGATGGGCGTAAACGTGCCGATAATAGAGTGGCTCGATAACCTCGATCAGATAAAGAATAGTGTATTCTTCCTTATGGCATTACCATTTAAGGTTAAAACTATGGATAGCTCATGGGCAAGAGTTATCGCAATAGAAGATGTGGATTAGGAAATAAAACAAGGATAAATAAGTAATCAGTGATGAGTGATCAGTAATAAGCTTTTTGCATTAAAATATACATCACTCATTACTGATTACTCATCACTGTATTATTTTATTGGTCCGAAATCATTGATAGCCTTTACGATCTGGGGATAGCTTCGCTTCCAACCATTAGGCGGCATATTCTCGGATATTTGTATCTGAAGGCGCCCAGAATGTCCACCCTGTCTTAGAATCTCCATTGTTGTTTCGTAGATAACCTCTGGTTCTTTCAAGTGTATGGATGACGGGAAGTTAATGCAAGTCTTCATCTCTGGCCATATACGCAAGGCGTCTTCTACACTCGTGTCATTGTCCGGTGGTGGCGACATGGAGTCCAGCATACGCACTGGCGATTCACCAATGGCGTTCCAGATGGGTTTCAGATCACCATCCATGTGAACAGAAATCGGGATGTTACAGTTGCAATCTAAGAGTATGTCTGCCAATTCTTGATATGATTTGAGACAATATTTTCTGAAGTAATTTTCGCCGATCATGGGTGCAGTGATGTTATCAGGGAAGTTTAGATAAGGTATTGGTAACTCTTTTACAGCTTCACGCAATACTTGAAAAACTTTTCTCTGCACCTCGAACATCGCATCAAAAACCTCCTCCATTAGTTCGGGATAATCTACCAGATGGAGTGCAAGATCCGCTATACTGACCCATTCAACCCATAACTGCTGATATGGCGTCCGACCGATAGATGTGTGCGGTAAACCATCATCACCAAGCCAATTGTAAGCATCCATCCATCCTTTAGCGTTCTTGTGAACGGTTATATCCCGAAAGTAACTGAGCAGGATTTTGTAATCATCTGGCTCCGTGACAAAGTGCTTAGAGCTAACCGAAGCAAGTGCCGCATTTACTCTTTCATCTATAAGTGTTCCCTCTGGTGTGTGTAACTTTCTACGAGTTCCTTTGCGACCATTAACCTCACATTCTTCGGACTCAAATCGGCAGTTTGGATGCTCGAAATAATGAACTCCACACCACGACAGCAGACCTATATTCTCTCTGCCTATGGCAGACCAAACATCTTCTTTAGAGGCACCGGATACTCCAGTATATTCCACGAATGGCACATGATCGTGTTCATGCCCATTCACCAAAGCCAGCATCCGTTCTCGCATAGTCATTTTAGACATATTTTGACTGGTACACTAAAAAGCGAATGGATAATCGCTGTCTAGTATACATCTCCTTTCATTAATTTTCTAATCAATAATTACTACATCATTTAGCTTTTGAAAAGCTTAAAACTCACCTGATACGTGTAAAACTCAATATTCTTTGCCACTGCTAATGCTCTTTTTATGCGAATATCATCTTCCAAAGCGATGATAGCACCATTAACAGTCTGACCTTTTTCTGCCAATTCCTCCAGAACATAGCCCATATATCTCTGAACCTGACCTATAACATTATCGCTGATTCTTCCCTTTTTGAGTTCAACTACGAGTAACTCTTTTTTGTCTTTGCTAATGGCAAGAATATCAATTAAGCCTGTATCGCTTGGATATTGTTGTCCAACAAGCTCCCCGTCTTCTTCATATATATTATAATTTTTTCCAATTTTTCCAAGTTCAGTTTGTTTCCAATTCTACATCTAAAAAGACTTCAGCGATAGCATTATCTTGCCTAAGACTTCCCGCGCTGTTTCCCCCTGTTTGTTCCTGCAATCTAGGTCAGCTCCTCGTTCTGCCAGGAAACATACTACCTTGACATGTCCGACCTCGGCGGCATTTAGCGTAGGTGTATTGCCACTGTCATCCACTGCATTGATGTCCGCCCCGCTTTTCAGGAGTAACTCCACAACATCAAGCCGACCACTTGCTGCGGCTTTGTGCAGTGCTGTGGCGCCGGAAACTCCTCGTCCGTTGACATCAGCTCCTGCGTCCAGCAATGCTTTGACAATAGGAACTCGCTCATTTGGCCTCTCACTTACACCAGAGATCAACGCTGTATTGTCGTGGCCCATTTTCTCATCAGGATCGGCGCCAGCGTCAAGCAGTGCGTTCACAGTGCCAAACTGGTCAAAGAGTGCTGCCCATTCCAACGGTGCGCCATGGTTCACATGTATATCTGCACCACACGCAATGAGAAACTTGACCAGATTCGTATGTCCTTGATAGGCGGCTGCCACCAATGGTGTAAACCCGCCGCGACCAATTTCGCCTTCGATGTCAGCGCCTTTGCTAATAAGGTACTTTGCTACCTCAATATGTCCTCCCCATTCGCAAGCTGCAGTCAAGGCTCTGCCCCCGTTCAGGACTAGAGTATTGGGGTCATACTCCACCAGGAACTTGACGATCTCCAGATGTCCATGCTCTGCGGCCCAGGACAACGCCGTGCATCCTCCTTTATTCGCAATGTGAGTATCAGCCCCAATGTCCACAAGATATTGCACGACCTCAAGATGTCCCTTCCAGGAGGCAACCATCAAGGGAGTATTACCAGCGTCATATTGAGAGTTGATGTCAGCGCCATGTTCAGCAAGATATTTGACCATTTCCAGGTGTCCACAACTTGATGCCCACGAAAGTGGAGTCGAGTTTATCTTATCTCTAATGTCAACATCAATTCCCTCTGCAAGATAACGTTTCACCTGCTGTAGGTCGCCATCCTTTACAGCCTGGAATATTGGGTGCTGAATTTTATATACACTCATACTATCCTTCTACTTCACAATATCACAAGTGCAGACTTCCTTAACTTAACAATGCTAGATTAGAAATACAGGTAGCGACAGATTTTAAACCTGTCACTACGATTTGATAATTAATGCACTATAAAATTCAGAAACCAAGCTATAAGCTTGGGATACTTTTGAATTTGACATTGTTAAGTTAATAATAAATTTATCAACTCAACAGTTTTATTCACAAGTATTTGTCCACCTTCAGGGCTAACAAAATTGCTTGCGACTATTGCACTATAACCACCACCAGCAACAGCTTTGGCAGTTGGTAAATATCCCGCACCAAAATCTCCGGGGCAATCACATGCCAGTTGAACAAGAAAAGTTTGCAGTGCTTTACTTCTAGCCTTAATGCGTATTCCATAGGCAAGATAAATCTCAAATGGATTTGTAGCGATAGCAATATCACCAAGCCTTATGACGTGGAGTTCCATCTGATAAAATGGTTTTTCGTGTTCATATCTATCAATAGTCGTCTTATTACGCCCTAAGATGAGATAATCACCAGAATTTCCATCAAGTGATTCTTTACTCATTAGCTTATTGTATTCAAGTTTTGCTGACTCATATTCCTGTGTAGTCACTTTTCTTACGGGAAGGTCTAAATCCTGAACAATATGCTTGAAGGGAACATTAGTTCTAATATCTTTTTTAGCATACGGAAATACATAATCAACAGCATCTGCAATTCTAAGAGCTATCTCTTCTCTCTCAGATACGCCTTTTAACTTTCGCATATTCTCTTCTGCTCTTGAGCTAAATAAGAAGTGCGGTGACTGATCGCCTGCGGTACTACATTGCTGTAATACAAATAAATTCGAGTACCTTTTATTTAGCTCTACTCTTACTTCGTGCCAGAAATCCGCTGAAACATAATATTCACCCTCTGTCACCTGCGAAGGACAGGCTAAATTAATGACTACACCTGTGGGATTTTCATTCTTATCCCATGTAAAGAGCATGTTTACGCTGTGATCTTCATAGCCTTCAATACAGTCAAAGTCTTCTCTGTTTGTAGAACCATACATTTGTGAGGAACCATCAAAATAAGCGGTTCTCCTGTTATGTCCGACCACAGCCTGACCATAAGCCCAACTGATCCCGCCGGGCTTGCGCCCTTGCCATGCCTTAATCACAACGTCAGTAACACAATCTACAAAGAAATTGACGTATTCAGTAGCACCCATAACATCATCATTTTGTGGAGGATACCAGTCATCCATCATATTCGGTGCAGTATGCGTATGAGTGGCATTAAGAAACAACTTTTTAATATCAAAATCTGGCAATTCTGTTTTTAGCCGATCACGCACTCCATCCTGCATTCCTTGTGTTATTACAACTATGTCACATGATACCATAATTGCTTGATCATCGCTTGTTTCTATAGCTAGTGCAGTTGCTGTAACAGGATCATTTACATATTTAGAGATTCTTGGATGAAATTGCCCCATCAATATAACTGGTTTATCTGGTGTTATACTTTTCGATGCCCATCCAACGAGAATATCAGACCCTTCACTCATATCATTTTCCTTTCATTAACACTCATAATCAAGCACGATCACATCGTCAATAATGGAACGGACCAGCGATTGAGCAAGCTTGATATGCTCTGGATGTGGAACATAGCCGTCACGAGAGACTGAGTCCTTGAACTTGACGATAAAACCATAATTGAATCCACCAGCTTTGCCTTCTGGACTGTTATTATAACCGCCTGAAACTTCCAGCATACCCGGAATAACCTTTTTGAGATCGTTAAGTCCAGCGATTAATGCCTTCATTTTATCTTCCGACACACCATCTTTCAGTTTTAGCAATACAATATGTTCTATCATTGATATGATCCTTTCATTTTTGAATAGTTAATCAGTTTTGAGTTTAGTTTTGAGTTTTCAGTTTTTAGTTATCAGAATCGTTTATTCATAAGTTTTCCTGAACTGAAAACTAAAAACTGCTTACAGATAGTTTAACAAATTATTGCTCTGTAATTAACACCAAACAATATTACAATTTTAAGGAAAGTTGAGGAGATTTGGTAAAAAAAATGAATATAGCCCCTCTCATAAGGGGAGGGGCTATTGGAAATTTGCTATCTTATTTGATCTTACTTCAGTTCTACTGTACCGCCGGCTTCTTCCAGTTTCTTCTTTAATTCTTCTGCTTCCTGTTTGCTGATGCCCTCTTTTACATTAGATGGGGCATTGTCAACCAATTCTTTCGCTTCTTTCAAAGCCAGACTTGTAACAGCACGGACTTCTTTGATAACCTGTATCTTTTTGTCCCCAGATGCAACCAGAACAACGGTATATTCAGACTTTTCTTCTTCTTCTGGAGCCGCTTCCTGAGCTTCAGCTTGTGCCGTTGGCATAAATCCCATTGGCATTGCGGCAGTAGCGGATACACCGAACTTAGATTCCATTTCCTTAACTAAATCCATTAGCTCAAGAACGGACATACCGCCTATCGTTTCTATTATTTGTTCTCTTGTAACAGACATACTATTCCTCCACTTTTCTTGTAGTTCCCATCAGCCAGTGAAATTTATTGATTCTCGGCTGTTTGTTGGTCTGAGCTACTTTCTTCGACTTTGTTTTCGCTCTCCGGGGTCTCTGGTGTTTCAGGAACAACACTAGCACCAGTTCCCTTTTCCTTCTTATCCGCAAGGTTCCTTAGTACAGACATAAAGTCTCTTATGGGTGCTTGAAGCACACCCATTAGTTTCGTCATAGGTGCTTTCATTCCCCCAAGAACCATGGATATTAAAACTTCCCTGGACGGCATATTAATCAGCGATATAACACTATCAGGAGCGATCACTTTGTTATTAAGTATTCCAGCTTTCACCTTTAGATTTTGATGTTTAGCGCTAAAATCTTTTAGGAGTTTTGTTGGACTCGCAAGCTCGTTTTTTTTGATGATAGCAAGAGCAGTCGAGCCTACCAGATATTTATCTATTCCAGTTATCCCTAATTGCTGTGCTGCCATTCCTACCAGGGTATTTTTATATACTTTATAATCTATTTCAGCTTTACGGAGTGTCTTTCGTAGCTCAGTCATCTCAGCCACATTGAGTCCTTGAAACTCCGTAAGGATCGCCATTTTGGCAGAACCTAACTTATCACTGATCTCGTCAATTGTTGCTTGTTTCTCTAGAGTTGGCACTCTTTTCCTCCTTGCTTGGCACCTTTACAGCCATGCACACTGAGTGATCTATCCTTCAAGGAGATTGATCAGGTTCTGCGTATCGAGTTTTATTCCTGGACCCATTGTACAGGAGATGGATGCACTACGCAGATAGCGTCCTTTGGCGGCTGACGGTTTGACTTTCATGATTGCATCAATCATCGCAAGTATGTTTTCTTTCAACTGCTCATTGGTGAAGGATACTTTCCCGACTGGCACATGTAAAACGGCCCCTTCTCTATCCATACGGGTGCTTGGGGACCACTCCAGTCTACCAGCCTTGATCTCTTTAACCATAGAACCAATTTCCATTGTCACAGTACCTGCTCTTGGGCTAGGCATAAGCCCTCTAGGACCGAGTATACGTCCCAGCGGGGCAACGGAGCGCATCATATCAGGAGTAGCAATGACAGCTTCAAAATCAAGCCATCCTTCGGTTATCTTTTTTGTAAGTTCCTCTCCACCTACGTAATCAGCGCCTGCGTTTTGTGCTTCAGTAGCCTTATCGCCTTGAGCAAAAACAAGTACTCTGATCTGAGATTTCCCTGTGCCGTTTGGTAAGCTTACAGCACCACGCACAGCTTGGTCTGCATGTCTAAGATCAACGCCTAGCCTAGTAGCTAATTCCACAGTTTCGTCAAACTTAGCAGTTGCTGTTTTTTTAACAATGTCAACAGCTTCATCTAGTTCATAATCCTTTATTCTATCTACCAGTTCACTGGCTTTCAAGTACTTTTTGCCTTTTTTCATTTCTCAAAAGACCTCTTTAATCTTTGATTTGCAGTCTACGATAAAAAAAAACTGCAATATTTATGCGGAGTTAACCTTCTATGGTTATACCCATAGTTTTAGCAGTTCCTTCGACCATTCGCATTGCCGCCTCAACATCCGTAGCATTGAGGTCAGCCATTTTAATCTGAGCAATCTCTCTTATATCTTTTTTTGTCACGGAACCAACTTTATTACTATTGGGAGTTCCTGATCCTTTTGCGAGCTTTGCCGCTTTTTTCAAAAGTATAGATGCCGGTGTTGATTTCAATATAAAATTGAAACTTCTATCACCATAAACAGTAACAAGAACAGAAACGATTATTCCATCCTGTCCCTGAGTTTGGGCGTTGAAAGATCGCACAAACTCACTCAAATTAACACCATGTTGTCCAAGGGCAGGTCCGACAGGATATGAAGCAGTAGCCTGTCCTGCTGGAATCTGAAGTCTTACAGTTGTGATTATCTTTTTTGCCATTTCATCTAATGCCCGATTTTATTTTCGGGTTCCTCCGGTTATCTGATTCTCACGGAACGAAAATAAGTTTTGAGTTCTCTTTTTACATCCAATGTTTTACTAATCCTGTATTTTCTCTACCTGATGGAACTCCAATTCCACCGGTGTTGACCTTCCAAAGATAGAGATCATAAGTCTCAGCTTACTCTTCTCTTCATTGAGTGCATCAATCAATCCAGAAAACCCCGTAAAAGGACCATCTATAACTTTGACTCTATCACCTTTTGAAAAGTCAAACATCTGCTTTGCCTCTTCACGAGCTCTTCTTTCGTCACCACTCAATATGTTCTCTACTTCTTCCTCTTCAAGCGGTGTTGGATGTGTGCCACTGCCAACAAATCCCATTACACCCGGTGTGCTTCTGACGACGTACCATAATTCATCGTTTAGTTCCACCTTTATCAGAACATATCCCGGAAACGAAATTTTCGTCGAAATCTTCTTCTTTCCGTCCTTAATTTCAGTAACCTGCTGTGTGGGAACAAGTATTTGCTCAAGACTTTCAGTCATTCCCATGGTGCGAACTCGTTGTTCAAGATTCAGTTTAACCCTATTTTCGTGTCCCGAGTACGTATGTAGAACATACCAAGAAGCCGACATAATTTTTATTCCAATCTTTAATCGTTTGAGGCAGCCAGAACATAAAAAATTCCAGGCAACACAGAACACTGAATACCATTGACACACTCCCACGAGTGAACTCATGGGATTCTGCGATCAACGATAACTGCCAGCGTTTGCACTGGTCTTGCATTATCTACTGCATGAGTCGGTACCCCAACTCAGATCGCCTTCCGTCTATGCCAACATAGAGGAATCTTGGCTATTTGCATTGATGAACAATGCAGGAATCATTCATCCAACGTCTAAAGAACGTTGGCTTTCTGATTCAGGGAGATCGTAATCAAATACAGATAAAGTTGTTTCGCAGTATTCAGCGATCCAACACCCATAGGAATGATTCAGTTTACTAAGTCCTGCAGAATAGAAAGCAAATTAGAGATTAACCAACCACAACATTGCCTGTTGAAGAATATTATCTACTATTCCCAAATATATCGCTACTATTATAACGGTTACAATGACCACGCCAGTGGACCCCGTTATTTCCTTACGGGTTGGCCACGTAACCTTTTTCATCTCCAGCCTTACCTCGCGAAGAAACTTAAATATTTTCTTAAACATTTCTCACGAATGCTCCTCATTTCAGAGCCAGATGACTAACCCCAAAAAATACAAATGGCAGGCCCGGTGGGATTCGAACCCACAGCACCTGGTTTTGGAGACCAGTGCTCTATCCATTAGAGCTACGGGCCTGCATCTTTTTTATCTGGTTTCTTTATGAACAGTATGTTTACGGCAGAACCTGCAATATTTCTTGCGTTCAAACCGATTTGGTGTTAGTCTTTTATTTCTTGTAGTATTATAGTTACGGCGTTTACATGCATCACAAGCCAAAGTAACAATATCTCGCACTGCCAAACACCCCATTTTTGGTAACGCTTGATGCGTTACCAATTAAAAAAAATTATTGAATAACCTCAGAGATCGTACCTGCTCCAACTGTAACTCGACCTTCACGGATAGCGAATCTCAGTTGAGGTTCCATCGCTATGGGCTTACCAAGTTCAACCCCAATACTCACGTTATCGCCAGGCATAACCATCTGAACATCTTCGGGCAACGTCACGGTTCCGGTAACGTCAGTCGTTCTGAAATAGAACTGCGGTTTGTAACCAGTGAAGAACGGATTATCACGTCCACCTTCTTGCGCTGACAGAGCATACATTTCCGCCTTGAATTTGGTATGCGGAGTTATGCTCTTTGGAGCCGCAAGAACCTGACCACGCTCAACTTCAGTGCGCTCAACACCACGGAGCAGAACGCCTATATTGTCACCTGCTTTACCTTCATCGAGGAGCTTGCGGAACATTTCAACACCCGTACAGACTGTTTGTCTGGTTTCATTAAGTCCAACTACCTCCAGAGCATCGCCAAGCCTCACTCTACCACGGTCTACTCTTCCAGTAACAACCGTACCACGTCCCACTATCGAGAAGACGTCTTCTATTGACATCAAGAACGGCTTATCTTCTTCACGAGGTGGCATTGGAATAGATTTATCTACTGCTTCCATTAGCTCAAATATACAATTAGTCCACTTGGGATCACCTTCCAGGGCTTTCAGAGCAGAACCTCTGATGACAGGAACGTCGTCTCCCGGAAAATCGTGCTTCGTCAACAGTTCCCTTACTTCAAGCTCTGCCAGTTCTAGCAACTCATCATCATCAACCATATCGCATTTGTTAAGAAATACGACCATCGCAGGAACGTTAACCTGATGCGCCAATAGAACATGCTCGTGTGTCTGCGGCATTGGTCCATCATCTGCTGATACGACCAGTATAGCTCCGTCCATTTGAGCGGCGCCGGTGATCATGTTCTTTATATAGTCTCTGTGCCCGGGGCAGTCAACGTGTGCATAATGTCTATTTGCTGTCTCGTATTCTACGTGCTGAATAGCGATGGTAATACCGCGCGCTCTTTCTTCTGGAGCATTATCAATAGAATCAAATGGACGATACTGCGCCATACCCTTTTCGGATAGAACCTTCGTGATCGCTGATGTTAGAGTTGTTTTACCATGGTCTATGTGACCGATAGTTCCTATGTTTAAATGTGGCTTCTTGCGTTCAAACTTTGGCTTTCCCATGTAATTCAGTTCCTCCTTGAACAATCATTAAAAACCTAATGGAGCCCACGACCGGAGTTGAACCGGTGACCCCATCCTTACCAAGGATGTGCTCTACCAACTGAGCTACGTGGGCATAACATCATAAGGCTTCGTACCTATCAAATTCCTAAAATAAAAAAATTTGGAGCGGGAAACGGGACTCGAACCCGCGACAATTGGCTTGGAAGGCCAATGCTCTACCAACTGAGCTATTCCCGCTCATAATGGTGGGGCGAAAAGGATTTGAACCTTTGAAGCTATAAGCATTGGTTTTACAGACCAACTCCTTTGGCCACTCGGACATCGCCCCACTATAACGATTCAGTGATCCGTAAGCAGTGATCAAAAAAAGATTCCATCTGATTACTCGTCACTAATATGGAGCTGGCGAGAGGATTTGAACCCCCGACATGCTGATTACAAATCAGCTGCTCTACCCCTGAGCTACGCCAGCTTAATATTCAAATTCCGAACAGACTAAAAAACAGTAAATTTTAATTATATAATCTGAAAAGGGATTTGTCAAGCCTTTTTTGTGGAAGGACTTTGCAGACTGCCTTATATAATATATCAAATAATGTTGTTTTTGTCAAATACTTTTTTTGCTTTTCTCAAAGAAATCCTCAGATTAATACGCTTAATACTTGAGAAAATAACACTTTTGCTGTATACTATAATCGTTCATCATTTAGCGACAGAACCACTAAGGAGTAATTTTTACATGAAATATATAATCTATATTTTGCTATTGCTTGGAATCATTTTTATCATCGGGTGCGGAAGTGATATTCCTACCACTATCTCTAATGAGACACTTAACGTCAGGGAACTCAAGGCAACCCAATCATTCATAGGCACCGGGGAGACAACGACAATAGAGGCTTCCGTAGACTATTCCGGGGATATAACTGTACTGATGTATACGTGGTCTGCAACTGGTGGTAAAGTACGAGGGTCAAGTAATAGGGTTACTTATGAATCACCAAATACTCCGGGTCTCTATTCTGTAAGCGTTAAGGTCACTGACGGAGCTATATCATCCGGCAATACTATAGAGATCAGGGTCATACAGCAGTCAAATATCCCAACGATTATACTTGATAGTGATACGCATTGGCCATCAGAGAACTTAAAAGATAAATTGGCTTATGACGTTAACGTCACAAAAGTAGCTAGCGGAAAAGTCCTGCTTCACTTTGAAATAACTCAGGACAACGATAAATTTGATGCTTTTCTGAGTATTCAAATTGATCAGCAGACCGTCCTTCCAGAGATGGCAATAGGAAATGAACAGCCATCAACTGGCAAAGTCACGACACAAGACGTTGACGTTTCTGGTGCTATCAAGGCGCCGGGGCGATACGCGGTAGCTCTCTATATGAGACCCGGAAACAGAGCGCAAAATGGTTGGTTATTGAATGAAGCAAAACTAACCGGGGTCGAAGGTTCTGCAGACCCTCAACAATAAAAGAGTAGCTTTTTGCACATTGGTATTTAGGCATTTTCAAAGAGGAGGATCAAAATGAAATTAAGGCTTTTTATCGTGCTGTTTGTGTTTTCATTTTCGCTCTCATTATATGCATCTCCAGATGTTGGAACTGATCAGTTGATGGGTATGGAGATCGTTAATGCGGTATTCTCACCTGATAGCTCTATATTAGCAGTAGGTGTAGCTAAAGGTATCCACCTATATGACCCGTTATCACTTATTGAAATTACTTTTATAGAGACGATTGCACCTCTGACTCCCAGCAGTTTCAGCCCTGACGGAGCATTGTTTGCAAGCGGAAGTAAGGACAATACCATAAGTCTGATGGACGTCAAGAACCGTATCGAAATCGCAACTTTGACAGGTCATGCGAGCAAGGCTTCTTATGTAGGATTCAGTCCTGATGGGAACCTGCTTGCAAGCGGTAGCGAAGATGGAACAGTAAAATTATGGGATGCTAAAACTCGTTTAGGGATCGCTACTCTCAAGGGGCATAATAGCAAGATTCTCTGGATTAGCTTTAGCCCAAATGGAAGATCCCTTGCTAGTGGTGATGCTGGCAATATTATGAAGCTATGGGACCCAAAGACATATCAAGAACTAGCTACTCTAAAGGGACGCCTCGATTGGATGATATCCCCCAATTTCACACCCGACATGACTTTTGTAGCTAAAAGACGAACTTTTATGGAAACATTAAAACTCAATGATATAAGATTTAACAACCCTATGATTAATGTTGGAGATACCACTACGATAGAGGCAATGTCGGAATACAGTGGTGATGGAACTGCACTGACTCACGTATGGACGACAAACGCAGGCGTTATACTGGGATCAGGAAGCAAAGCCACTTATAGAGCGCCAGAAAAGGCAGGAACCTACTCTATCAACGTGAAAGCTACAGATGGAGCTATCTCATCCGAAAGAACCACAGAGATTATCGTAGAGCAAGGTGCGCCAGGATCATCAGCACTGCTTGGAAGCAATGCCTTTTTTCCTGCACAGGCACTTAAAGATAAGTTATCGTATAATCTCAAAGTCACCAGAATACCCGAAACAAAGGTCATGTTACATTTCGACATCACACAGGACAATGACAAATTTGACTCATTCCTCAGCATAGAGATAGGTGACAAGGTTATTCTAAAAGATATGGCAATAGGAGATGAACAGCCATCAACTGGAATTAGAACGATCCGTGATATTGACGTTACAAATGTCATTACCGAACCCGGTCAATACATTATAACTTTTTACATCGCCCCCGGTGATAGAACGGAAAAAGGCTGGTTAATGAACGAAGCAAGAGTGATCGGGGTCGAAGGCTCTATGGAATAGCATTATGATTATGGGATTATAGACTCACGATCTCTTATAATCCCATAATAAAGGTACAATAGTTATGACAGAAAATCAAAAAGTAGTAACTGTGTTTGGTAGCTCAAGGGTAAAACCAGAAAGCAGTATTTACAAACAAGCTTATGAAATTGGCAGATTACTGGCTGAAGCAGGATTCACTGTATGCAACGGCGGATACGCTGGTATTATGGAAGCCTCGTTACAGGGGGCAAAGCAGGCTGACGGAAGAACAATAGGCATAACAACAGAAGCGTTCAAACAAAAAAACGTCAGCCCATGGATTGATACGGAGATACACACTGAAAACTATTTAGAAAGGATTGAAAAGCTGATTCAGACCGCTGATGCCTTCGTTGTAATCAAAGGTGGTATTGGCACCATATCTGAATTATCATTGGTATGGTGTTTGAACGTTATCGGTGAAATACATAAGCCGATAATACTCATTGGAGATTCGTGGCAAAAGGCTATAAAAAGCCTGCAAAAGCACCTGATTCTAACTCATCAGGAATTGCAAGCTATAACCATAGTTAAAACGCCCGAAATCGCTATTGAGCTATTGAAAAGGCTTCTATAATCAAGGCGGTTCTGAAACGAGAGCGACGTTCTTTGGACCTTTGAAAGCTAAAATAACCCTTTCAAAACTGATAAAATTCTGATTATAAAAATCCTCGATAGCCGTCAGTAGTTCCTCTTTTCCTCTCTTTTGATCATCCCAAAAATTACAGCACGGGATCAATATTACAGGCTTTATCAGTGCAGATTTTGCCAATTCCCGCAAAGCATGATCTGGATGCAAGCCTACCAGAAGGTCATAATATTGCGCCATATCCGAAGTGAATTCTTCTTTTCGGTGATTTATTCCTTTTAGTGTAATAGGGCGTGGATCGATCAGGTCACAGACAAAATTACCTTTTTTAAACAAAATTCGGGTCAGTATCCCCTTACCACCAGCAACATCAGCAACATATTTCGCCTTTCCGTTGAATCTCTCAATCACGAATTCTGCGACAGCGTAGAATCTATCTGGATCACCATAAAGAAGATGCTGTTTTCTACTCATTATATCTGACTTCTCTTTTTTATTTCATGAGCAATTTCAAGCCAGTCTTCTTTAGATAAACCATATGCTACTGGCTGTGGTATAACAAAAAAAATAGGCTGGGTTTTGACCCAGCCTGCGAATTTCTGATTTACATTTTTCTTCCGCCGACACCTTTTCGTCCGGAGATGTCCTTTTGAGGAGCTTCTTTTGGTCTAAGATCACGGGTGGCTTTTCCTGCACGCCACATTTCGGAGTCACGAATCTCTGCGAGTTCTTTTGACAAATCTTCCTGATAGGTTGGCTTGCTTCCTGTTGCGAGAACACGGGCAGTCTCGACGCCTGATTTGACTTTCTCATAAAGATCGTTGAATACCGGCAGGACAGCTTCTTTAAACTTCGGTTTCCAGTCCAAAGCGCCACGCTGGGCTGTTGCAGAACAGTTGGCATACATCCAGTCCATACCATTTTCGCCAACAAGACGGATCAAGCTTTCGGTCAATTCCTCTACGGTTTCGTTGAAGGCTTCGCTTGGTGAGTGACCATTCTTGCGAAGGACTTCATATTGGGCTTCCATCATTCCCGCCAATGCACCCATAAGGACTCCACGCTCACCGGTCAAGTCACTGTATACTTCACCCTCAAATGTCGTCGGGAAAAGATAACCAGAACCGACAGCGATTCCCAGAGCCATACAGCGATCTTTTGCCCTTCCTGTGTAATCTTGGAAAACTGCAAAGCTGGAGTTGATACCTGCGCCTGAAAGGAAGTTACGTCTCACGGAAGTGCCTGAACCTTTTGGCGCTACCAAGAGAACATCAACGAAATCGGGCGGAATTACTTCCGTCTGCTCTTTGTAAACGATTGAGAATCCGTGTGAGAAGTAAAGTGCATCACCTTTATTAAGCTTTGCTTTGATAGCGGGCCAAATAGCTTTCTGAGCGGCGTCAGAAACGAGCATTTGAACGATAGTTCCCTTTTCTGCCGCTTCTTCCATATCAAACAAATCTTTTCCGGGTTCCCAGCCATCTTCTACCGCTCTGTCCCAGTCCTTCGGGAACTTTTTGGACTGACCAACTATTACGTTGAATCCGTTATCCTTCATGTTCAATCCCTGCGCAGGACCCTGAACACCGTATCCAATAACAGCGATAGTTTCATTTTTTAATATTTCTCGTGCCTTATCCATAGGGAATTCTTCACGAGTTATAACTTCTTCTTTAACCCCTCCGAAATCAATAAGAGCCATTACGTTTCCTCCTTGTTAATTTTTGAACAAACGATTAGAAGATTGGAAGATTCTAAGATTTAAAGATTAGAAGATTGGGAAAATACAATAATAAAATCTTCAATCTATTCTCATCCTTCATACTTTACTCATCGTCCTCTGGATATAGCAACCCTTCCAGAACGGGATATTTCTCTGATACCATAAGGACGCAACATATCAATCAGCGCGTTGATCTTGTCTTCGTCACCAGTAGCTGATATAATCAGTGATTCAAGGCTGACGTCCACGATAGATGAGCGGAATATACTGGCAAGCTGGATTATCTCTGATCTGACCTTTTGCGGTGCAGATACCTTAATCAAAGCTAATTCCCTCTCAATGTGTTCTTCCGATGTTAGATCGGTGACTTTGATAACATCTATGAGTTTGTTTAATTGTTTAGTGATTTGCTCAAGAATACGGTCATCGCCTCTGGCAACGATGGTCATTCTGGATATTGTGGGGTCTTCTGTTTCGCCAACGTTAAGGCTATCAATATTATAGCCTCTACCGCTGAACAGACCAGCCACACGAGCAAGCACACCGAATTTGTTTTCAACCAGAACAGAAATTGTATGCCTCATATCAAAATTAGAAGATTGAAGATTGAAGATTGAAGATTATAAAAATCTTGAATCTTGAATCTTCAATCTTGAGTCCTCCTTACGCCATTCCTTGAGTTATACCCAACATCTCATCCAGAGAAGCACCGGCTGGAACCATTGGGAACACATTTTCATCTCTATCTACCATAAAGTTTATGAATACAGGTCCAGGTGTTTCAATGGCTTTTACTATCGCTGGTCTCACTTCCTCCGATTTTTCAACTAGAATACCCGAAGCGCCAAAAGCTTCTGCAATTTTAACGAAATCAGGGTCTCTTTCGAGATCACTACCGGAGCGACGTCCTTTGAAGAACAAGTCCTGCCATTGACGCACCATACCAAGGTGCATGTTGTTGAGTATCGCTACCTTGACAGGCAGTTTATATGCCACGACAGTAGTAAGCTCCTGAATATTCATCTGTATACTACCATCTCCTGCAATGTCAAACACAATTTTATCAGGACATCCGACTTGTGCACCCACTGCAGCCGGGAATCCATATCCCATCGTTCCAAGTCCGCCTGAAGAAAGGAATGTTCGGGGTTTAGTATATTTGTAGAACTGAGCCGCCCACATCTGGTTTTGACCTACTTCAGTAGTGATTATTGCGTCACCTTTCGTCACCTCGTATATCTGCTCTACAACGTATTGAGGTTTGATTAACCCGCTTTCATGATCATAAGTGAGCGGAAACATCCGTTTCCATTCAAATATCTGTTTTAGCCATTCTTCAGTATCTGGCTTCTCGATCAACTTACTTAGCTCCTCAAGCACACGTTTGCAGTCACCGACTATTGGAACGTCAACTACAATATTTTTACTAATAGCGGTAGGATCAATGTCTATGTGGATTATCTTAGACTCTGGAGCGAATTTATCAATCCTGCCTGTGATCCTGTCATCAAAACGGGCACCTATGGCTATCAATACATCACATTTAACTATAGCTTTGTTTGCATAAGCTGTGCCGTGCATTCCCAGCATATCAAGTGAAAGCTCGTGTGTTTGCGGGAATCCACCCATGCCTAAAAGTGTAGTTGTAACAGGAATTTGAGCCTTAATAGCTAATTCAAATAGCTCCTGATGTGCGCCTGATAATATGACTCCGCCACCAGCATAGATCACCGGTCGCTTTGCGCCGTTGATCAATTCAGCGGCTCTGGCGATCTGCTTTGGATGACCTTCGTAATTGGGTTTATAACTCCTGATGTTGACTTCTTCTGGATAGACAAATTCTGTCTCTTTTTGCTGTGCATCTTTTGCAATATCAACCAATACGGGACCAGGTCTCCCGGTTCTAGCAATGTAAAAGGCTTCCTTGATAGTTTTTGCTAACTCCTCGACGTTCTTAACGAGGAAATTGTGTTTCGTAATAGGACGAGTAATACCCATTACGTCTGCTTCCTGAAAGGCATCATTTCCTATAAGATGCGAAAAAACTTGACCTGTAATGGCAATTATCGGAACAGAATCCATGTGCGCAGTAGCTATCCCTGTCACCAGATTAGTTGCACCGGGTCCTGACGTAGCAAGACAAACCCCGACTTTTCCCGTTGCACGAGCATAACCATCTGCTGCATGCGCCGCCGCCTGTTCATGACAGGTCAGATAGTATTTTATTACATGCTCATCATATAGTGCATCGAATATATCTAAGACTGATCCGCCAGAGATGCCGAATATCGCCTCCACACCCTCTTTCTTGAGACTTTCAAGGAGTATTTTTGCACCTCTCATTTTCATCTTTCACCCCTCATCATTCATCCTTAACTTACGATAGCACCAGTACCGGCTGATTTTACCAGTTTTCCATATCTGGCAAGATAACCTGTCTTGATCTTTGGTTCGGGTGCTGTCCATTTGCTTAATCTATCTTTTATCTCCTCCTCAGAGAGCAGGAGATCAATTTTCCTGTTGGGTATATCTATACTTATCATGTCGCCATCTTTTACGATTCCTATTGTTCCGCCTTCCATAGCTTCAGGTGAAACGTGACCGATGCAGGGGCCTCTCGTTCCACCTGAGAATCTGCCATCGGTGATCAAGGCGACGCTGTCGGATAGACCTTTGCCGACGATTGCAGACGTTGGCAGTAACATTTCTCTCATACCCGGTCCGCCCTTAGGTCCTTCGTAGCGTATAACAACAACGTTTCCGGGTTTAACCTCATCATTAAGGATGGCTTTCATAGCGCTCTCTTCGCCTTCAAATACTTTTGCAGTTCCGGTGAACTTCATCATCTCAGGCTTTACTGCGCCCTGTTTAACAACTGATCCATCTGGAGCAAGCGACCCTCTCAAGATAGCGATTCCACCCTGTTTGCTATAGGCAGTATCAAAATTTCGGATCACGTCCGGGTCTTCTACAAGTCCAGCGTTGGCGATCTGTTTTATAGTCTTTCCGCTTACGGTCATTGTGTCGTTAAGACTGTCTTTCAAGATGCTCATGACAGCAGGTATCCCGCCAGCGTATTCAAGGTCTTCCATAAGATGATCTCCGCCGGGTTCTAGCTTTGTGAGATGTGGCGTTTCCTTACTAATGGCATCAAAAGTCTCCAGAGTAAACTCAACACCTGCTTCGTGGGCAATGGCTGGTATATGAAGAACGGTATTTGTTGATCCGCCCAATGCCATATCCATTCTGATTGCGTTCTCTATCGAGGCTTTAGTCATAATCTTTCTGGAATTAATATTTTGCTCAACCAGTTCGACAACACGCACTCCGCTTTCGTAGCCGATCCTCTGTTTTTTTGCCATTCCAGCAAGTGCTGTGGCGCATCCTATCAGAGACATTCCCATAGCCTCTGTCACACAAGCCATAGTATTAGCGGTGTAAAGTCCCTGACATGACCCCTGACCCGGACATGCACACATTTCAAGTCCTTCGAGTTCGGCATCACTGATCTTACCTGCGCTATATAGTCCGACTGCTTCAAATGTATCTCTGACAAGCGATCTGCGCTTCATTTTATACATACCAGAGTGCATTGGACCAGCAGTAACGACTATACAGGGTATATCCAATCTTGCCGCCGCCATCAACATACCGGGAGTTATCTTATCGCAGTTTGTTAGAAGCACCAGACCATCAAGGGCATGGGCTAGAGTGACAGACTCAATCATGTCTGCTATGAGTTCACGAGACGCAAGCGAATAGTGCATTCCCTTATGTCCCATAGCGATTCCATCGCATACGCCCGGAACACTAAATATAAATGATGTGCCTCCGCCGGCATTTATTCCCTTCTCTATTGATCTTTCTAGTTCTCTCATGCCAATGTGACCGGGGATCAGTTCTGTAAAGCTTGATACCAGACCGATGAACGGTTTGTCCAATTGACTTTTCGATAACCCGGTAGCGTACAATAAAGCACGATGTGGCGCTCTTTCATATCCTTTTTTCACAGAATCACTTCTAATTTGAAACACCCCCCATTTAAGAATAAAGATTAGAAGATTTAAAGATTGGAAAATTACTATTAAGGATTGCAAATTTAACAACTTCCGTGCTTAATACTTGAAAGTTGGGTTTCGTTCCTCAACCCAACCTACTTTTTCTCTATCTAAAGGTGAAAGTTATTTAATCATGAATCCTAAACAACATAATCTTAGAATCTTTAAATCAACTTTAACGATAACAAAAAACCCTTTTCTCTCCGAAAGAGATGAAAAGGGCTTACACTTTTGATGGTATCACTGAAATCTATTCAGACAATTACGTACAAAAACATAACATTAAAATGATACCTGAAAACTCTTCGAGATCAAAGGTATTTTGACAAACATTATAATTGCTTAAATTTAGTAAATTTAGAGACATTATAACACAGGAATAAGATAAAAGTCAAGCATCTGTTTTTCAATTTTAAGCTTTATTTATTGCAATTTAGATTTGTTTGTGTTATTATATATGCAGTGTTAGATAGTGATTGACTTTCTGCGATAGAATTAGTAATAAAACACTCTTAAAGAAAGGATAAACTCTGATTAGCGATAAAATTCAAACTCTTGCAGTTTCAAATCTCACTAGATTGACGATACCAGAGTATATAAACCTTATATTCGACGACTTTATTGAATTAAAAGGGGATCGAAAATCTGGTGAAGATAAAATGGTGTTGGGTGGATTAGCGCGCCTGAATGGACAAAAGCTTGTAGTCATTGGCTACCAGGGAGATACATCTGAAGGATCAATCAAAACTCCAGCATCAGATGGATACCGTAAAAGCATAAGATTAATGAATCTGGCAGAATCCTTTGGAAAACCTGTTGTCGTACTCATTGATATTCCAGAAATCCAATCTTTGTCTTTTTACCAACAACGAGATGAATATTTTGTGCAGGCTTTGGAAAGCATGATAAACCTAAAAGTTCCTGTTGTTTCTGCTATAATAGGTACGTATAATAGTTATCTAACATTCGATTTGTGTGCTTCAGATCGGATTCTTATGACTGAACAGGCAATCTGCGTATTCTCATTTTCGTGTGATGTAACGGATAATGATCCTGTTGATGTATTGCGTCTTGATATACAGGATTTGCTTAAACTCAATCTGGTGGATAGAATGGTTGAGTGTTCGTCGGATAGTGATAACAAATCAGTGGGTAACGCATGGAAGAAAGCCTTACTTGATGAGATTAGCCAATTATCTCAGATCGATTCTGAAGCTCGTATAGAGCAGAGATTCATTAAGCTTCAAACTCGATTTTCTAATATTAAATCTATGAAATCGGGCATCTTGGTGAGCAATAATCTATAACAAAATTCACAATTCCTTATTTATGGAATAGGACATAATAATATGTTTCAAGACGCAATGAGAAAATTGACGAGTTTTATAACACAACCAGTTGCCAAAGTTCTTGCAGGGATAGGTATAACAGCCAATTCTCTCACAATAACAGGATTACTTTTTGGTATTGCGGCAGGGATTTTTATCGCTTTAGGACGCCTAAAACTTGCTGGAATACTTATTTTGATAGGTGGAAGTTTCGATATGTTTGATGGCGCAGTGGCAAGAGCCAGCAATAAGAACACTCCCTTCGGCGCTTTACTCGATTCAGTCGTTGACAGATATTCAGAAGGGATAATCTTTCTCGGATTAGCGATCTATTTCGCTATGGAAGGCTCAATGAAGGATAGAGTATATGGATTGATTCCAACCTGTCTTGGTTTGATCAGTGCGTTTCTTGTTAGCTACGTGAGAGCCAGAGCAGAAGGATTGCAATTGGATTGCAAGGTCGGGCTTATGCAACGTCCAGAAAGAGTTCTTTTACTTGCGTTTGGAGTATTATTTCAGAGTTTTACAATCGTCAACGTCAGCATTCTTATCGTTGCATTGTGGATACTCGTTATATTATCGCATATTACAGTTTTACAGCGTGTCGCCTTTGCGTTGAGGAAGCTTCAAGGTATAGGCGCATGAGGTTACAACCTTGAATATCCAATTCATTGTAAATCCATCAGCAGGTCAAGGCAGATACAAACGCGTTATCCATGACATTGAGCAAGTGATGTCAGAAGGTCAACATCATTATGACGTGGCGGTTCCCAGTTACAAAGGTGAAACGACTCTATTGGCGAAAAAATCCGCTTCTGATCATGATGTTGTTGTCGCTGTTGGTGGAGATGGCACGGTTAATGAGGTTATAAACGGTCTGGTAGGAACTAATGCTATTTTGGGTATAATTCCTGCTGGTACAGGCAATGGGTTTGCCAGAGAATTTGGATTACCTCTCCATCCAAGAGAAGCCTGCAAAGTACTTTTGAATGGGTATACCAGATGGATAGATATAGGCAAAGCGAATGACAGATACTTTGTAGGCGTTGCAGGTCTGGGATTTGATGCCTTAATTGCCAAGTTTGTCGGTGAGATGTTTGGTCCACTACGAGGTCTCTGGATTTACTTTTTCGCTGGTATGCTCGTTTTTAACAGGTACAAACCTTCGCCTATTAATATAGAAATAGATTCCGATGTTTTAGAGGTACGTCCGCTAGTTATAGCAATATCGAATACCAAAAGATACGGTGGAAGAGCCTTGATAGCACCCGATGCGCTTCCAGATGATGGTCTGTTTGATGTTTGTATTATCCGCTCTATGGGTGCTTTTGCTCTCATTCGTCACCTTCCAAAGCTATTTAAAGGCACACACACACAGCTTTCTTACGTCAAAATATATAGAAGTGTTAAAGTCACTATAAAGGCACAAGACCCAATGCCTATCCATTTAGATGGTGAGGCATTAGATAGTTGTAACAAAATGCACTTTACAATAATTCCAAAAGCTATAAGACTACTGATTCCAAAGGAAGGAGGAAACGGATTAAAGATTGAAAATTGAAGATTAAAGATTAAAGATTACTGGTCAACCAGATTAATTATTTATCTTATGAATAATCATGGTTTGTAGGGGCAGGTTTTGTTAATTTTTTCTACATCTATAAACAAAATAAAATTATTTTTTCTATATGGATTACTGAATATATCAACGAAACCTGCCCTTACGAGTTCATATTTAATTTATAAGTGGAATCATTAATTTGGTCAAGTATTACGAATCTTCAATTTTCAATCTTTAATCTTCAATTTTCAATCTCTGATCTACCAGCTATGGGTAAAGGATACAATGGGAAAATTTTAAGGATAGACCTGTCAGAACATAAGATTGATGTTGAAGAACCTGATGAATTCATATATAGAGCGTATATGGGAGGAGCGGCGCTGGCGGCTCAATATATTCTGAGAGAACTTCCAAAAGGTATTGATGCGTTATCTCCTGATAACATGCTTGTATTTACTTGTAGCGTGATAACAGGGGCGCCAATTCCCGGTGCGTCTCGATTTACCTCCGCAGGAAAATCACCTCTTACCAATGGCTATGGCGAAGCAGAAGCCGGTGGATGGTGGGGTCCAGAACTAAAAAAAGCAGGCTATGATGGTATAATCATTAAAGGCAGATCACCAAACCCTGTCTACATCTGGATTCACGACGGTGAGGTCGAGATCAGGGATGCGTCCAAGTTGTGGGGAATGGTGACTGGTGATTCTCAATCTGCCATTAAAGATGAACTCGGTGATGATAAGATACGTGTGCTTCAAATAGGTCCCGGCGGAGAAAAACTGGTCAGATACGCCTGTATTGTAAACGAATTAAGGCACTTCAATGGGCGCACTGGTATGGGTGCAGTTATGGGGTCAAAGAACCTCAAAGCCATAGCAGTACGAGGCACAAAAAATATTGAGATGGCGGATGAAGATTCCGCAAAAGATATATTGAGATGGCTCAGAGAAACCTACGTATACAAACCACACGACATGCACGACGAAGGTACAGCACGTTTGGTTCCTGCTTTAGATCAAGGTGGGATCCTGCCAACTCGCAATTTCAGGGATGGCTCATTTGAAAAAGCCCTTGACATCAGTGGAACTCGCATGAAAGAGACTATTCTGGTTCGGAGAGGAACTTGTTACGCATGTTCTGTCACCTGCAAGCGCGAAGTGGAAATCAATGAAGGTCAATTTAAGGCAAGCAAGGAATATGGCGGACCTGAATATGAAACTATAGGCGCTCTCGGATCATTGTGCGGAGTAGGCGATCTCTCTGCTATATCTATGGGTAACGAAATATGTAATAAATACACCATTGATACCATATCAGCAGGAGTGGCGATTGCTTTTGCTATGGAGTGTTTTGAGAATGGCATATTGACTAAAGATGATACAGGCGGGATCGATCTCAGATTCGGCAATGCTGAAGCTATGGTGAAGATGACGGTGATGATCGGTAAGCGTGAAGGTCTAGGAGATTTACTCGCTGAAGGCGTTATGCGTGCCGCCAAAAAGATTGGTAATGGTGCAGAGAAATACGCAATGCACGTAAAAGGTCAGGAACTACCTATGCACGAACCAAGAGGAAAGAAAAGCCTTGCTTATGCTTATTCATTATCGCCAACTGGCGCAGACCACATGGAAGCAGCGCATGACATATCCTACGAACTTGCTACCGCAGATGGGAACCATCCTCTTTCTCCACTTGGCTTGATTGAATCCGTAGATCATCTCGATATGGGTCCAAAAAAAGTAAGGGCTTTCCTATACGCAAAGCAGTTGGATGATTTTTATAACTCCATAGGTATGTGCGATTTTGTCGCAGGTCCGATAGGACCGCTTTCTATTTCAAAGTTGGTAGAATACGTCAGAGCGGTTACAGGATGGGATACAAGCCTCTGGGAATTTATGAAAGTCGGAGATCGTGCTAACGTGTTAATGCGCTTATTTAATAATCGTGAAGGATTCACTAAAGATGATGATACGCTTCCGAATCGCATTTTTGAAGGATTGGAAAACGGTGAGCTCAAAGGAGAAAAGATAGACAGAGAGAAATTCGAGAAGATGAAGATACTATTCTACCAGATGTCTGGCTGGGACGATAATGGTTATCCCTCAGAAGCAAAACTTGCAGAACTGGGACTTGAGTGGACAGAGGATTTTTTATAAGAAAACTTTTTTGTAATTTCACAGATTTTCGTTATTAACGAGAAAGATACATTATGAGACAAGTCGTTATTGAGAATCCTGTCCTTAACTTGCCATTTAGTGAACCCAACAGGCATTTCAAATTCACTGAGGATGGTATCACAGACGAAATCATTGATGAGCGTAGGGTTAGCTCATACTTTGTTCCAATCGCCCCTCCCAAGAAACGTAAAGGTAAAGACCAATCAACATTCTTTGATACTGAATGGACTCAAGACCGCATTAGAGAGAATACATTCATAAACCAAGTCCGTGACAGCGTTGCCCGCTGGCGTATAGGTGGTTATCTAGGAATAACAAGAACGACAGCGCAACTTCTTGACTACTGGAAGAATCCTGAACGTGACAGAAAGCTGTTTTTCTGCCAAATAGAAGCGATAGAGACTGTAATATATATCACTGAGGTTGCCAATAAATATGGTGATGCTTGGATTGATAATGATTTGCGTAGATTCAACGAAGATGCTAATCCATTACTCTATCGAATAGCCATCAAGATGGCGACAGGATCAGGTAAAACAGTTGTCATGGCTATGCTTATCGCATGGCATACACTCAATAAACTAGCAAATCCCACTGACAGCCGCTTCTCAGACACGTTTCTGGTAGTCACACCGGGCATAACTATACGTGACAGGCTTCGTGTCCTTCTGCCAAATGACCCTCAGAATTACTATCGTAAGATGGACTTGCTAACATCCGACCAGATGAACGAACTCGGTAAAGCCAAAATACTCATAACCAATTATCACGCTTTCTTACTACATGAGAACACATCCGCAGGCAAATTGACTAAAGACATTCTTGATAAGAATAACATCAAGCCATTCACAGAAACACCCGATCAGATGGTCAGGCGTGTATGCAGAGAGTTCGGTAACAAGAAGAATATTATCGTTATCAATGACGAAGCGCATCATTGTTATCGCAGAAGGGCTGGCGATACCGAAAAACTGACTGGTGACGATCGTAAAGAGGCTGAACGCAGAGAAGAAGAGGCTAGAGTTTGGATCTCTGGATTAGAAGCTGTCAAATCCAAGATAGGTGTTAAGGTCATCTATGATCTTTCAGCTACACCATTCTTCCTGAAAGGTTCTGGCTATCCAGAAGGAACGCTGTATCCCTGGGTTGTGTCTGACTTCTCACTGATAGATGCTATTGAAAGACTTACAATGTCAACCCCCTAAAATAAATGCAGGTTGGTTGATGATATGATTAGCTATAGAAGCAAGGTGTTTGCTTTCATCATAAGGAGTCTTGCTTCGCCACATTGC
>Ga0315279_10002642_pt1 | contig 26453 bp, 26 predicted proteins | sample YL17G06_20_MG_FD_203694 | JGI IMG/M metagenome (GOLD analysis project Ga0315279, IMG submission 203694) | Sediment microbial communities from Yellowstone Lake, YNP, Wyoming, USA - YL17G06_20 | ecosystem: Environmental > Aquatic > Freshwater > Lake > Sediment | place: USA: Wyoming | collected... | reverse complement strand
GGAAAATAATGAAAATTCTGAAGAATATAAATTCAAGATGGCCAGAAAAAAACGAAGAGATTCCTGATTTAATTGACGAAATGCTGAAGAATAACAGTCCTTATTATATAAATTTCAGGAAATAAACCGAATATCCGGGGGGGAGCCATGAAAAAAATTTCAGCGGTAATCGCATGTTTCAAAGATGAACAGGCAATTCCTTATCTTTATAAGAGACTGACAGAAACATTCAGAAAGATCAAAGTAGATTACGAGATAATCTTTGTGAATGATGGAAGCCCCGACAATACAGAGCAGGTCCTGATTGAGATTGTAATGGAGGACGATCATGTTGTGGCTATTAACCACTCACGGAATTTTGGTTCTCAAATGGCATTTACAAGCGGTATGGATATAGCTTCTGGTGATGCTGTTGTTCTTCTTGATGGTGATTTACAGGATCCTCCAGAAATCATCGAAGAATTCTATAAAAAATGGCTTGAAGGATTTGATGTCGTTTACGGCGTACGCGTTAAGAGAGAAGCACCTTTGTTCATGCAGATTGCTTACAAAATATTTTATCGGATTTTTCATAAATTTTCTTATATTAAAATCCCTCTTGATGCCGGAGATTTTTCACTAATGGATAGAAAAGTAGTTGATGTGCTGAAGCAAATTACAGAAAGAGACAGGTTTTTGCGTGGGCTGCGGGCCTGGGTTGGCTTTAAGCAGATCGGCGTACCCTATATCCGCCCGGAAAGAATGTTTGGTAAAACCACTAATAATTTATGGAAATACTTTAATTGGGCTACCAAGGGCATACTTTCTTTTACATACTTTCCGCTCGAATTGATGACATTAATTTCTTTGTTTACTTTTGTTGTAGCTTTAATTGGTATTGTTGTACAAATCATCCTAAAGTTTATCAGACCGGAAACGCCACAAGGAGCGACTACTATTCTGGTTGTAATTCTTTTTATCGGTGCAATTCAGCTATTGGGTATAAGTATACTTGGTCAGTATATTGGAAAAATATTTGAAGAGGTTAAACAAAGGCCGAAGTATGTCGTCAAGAGCATATTTCGTAACCGCGCGGATAAAGATTCCAGTTAGATTTTAAAAAACATAAGAGAGAAAAATGCTTATTTTACTTTTTGGAAATCTGCTTGTAGTGTCAAGCTCGTTTATATTCGCAGAAAGGTTATCTGAGGATAAAAGTCAAATTGATTTCTTGCTTTCATGGTTTTTATTGTTTTTTGCACAAATAATTATAGTTGAGCTTATACTTGGGATATTAAATCTGCTTTATTTACCCCATGTTATCTTAATTCATTCCATAATTCTGTTACTCGTATTCTGTTTTTTATTCAAACGGGATTTTCTTAGTTTCAAAAGATTTGATATTTCGTTTGTTCTTAATAATAAGATATTGCTTCTTGGGATCTCTGTTTTTTTTAGTTTTTTTTGCATAAAAACTTTCCTAAATTTAATTAATCCTTCTATTTTTGCCGATAGCCTCCAGTATCATTTAGCTTTTCCAGCAATCTGGATTAAAAATGGCAATCTCGCTAATCTGTTCTCCTTATTTGGGTCTTTTAGGGGAGGCACAGAATTAAGCTGTATTACTTATTATCCGATTAACGCCCAGTTATTTTTTACCTGGCTGATGATGCCGTTAAGAAATGCATTTTTGGCTGATGTTGGCGAAGCGCCTTTCTACATAATAGGTATTTTAGCTGTTTATTCAATTTTAAGGAAATATTCAGTAAATAGGGATACTGCTTTTTTCTCTGGGTTATTGTGGGCATTGATTCCAAATCTATTTAAGCAAATCAAATATGGTTCACAGATTGATGTTATTTGCGCTGTATTATTCCTTTTGGTTTTTAATAGTCTATTACTTCTTAAAAAAGAAATTAATTTTAAGAACGCTTTAATATTTGGAATCAGTTCAGGGATTTTTATCGGAACTAAAATATTAAATATTATCTGGGCAGGCGCCCTATTGCCAATTTTTATCTATTATTTTATAGAAAAATATAAAGAAATTTCTCTAAAAAAGATTATATTAATTTTTTTAGCAATCATATTTCCTATTTTTATATTCGGTAGCTATATGTATTTAAAAAATTTTATCCACACCGGCAACCCATTTTTCCCTATACAAATTAAAATTCTTGGGAATTTGTTATTTCCGGGGGTAATGGATAATGTGACTTATAGCAGAATATATCTGGGTAGTTATGCGCATGGAGTGTATGATTTATTGTTTACTGAAGGCATGGGAGTACAATTTATTACTTTTATTTTACCCGGAACATTTATTCCACTGATTCTTTATAAATTAATTAGGGGCAAGGCTAAGCCAGCCATTGAGTATATCTTATTTTTTGCTATACCAATTACAATGTTATTAGTTTATTGTTTCTTTATTCATGCACGATGGACGAGATATATTTTTCCTTATCTCGGTATCGGTCTAATTGTTTCTATTGTATTTTTAGATAAATTTAGTTGGGGTAAAAAATATATTACTATCCTCGGGTTTATTTCTGTTATTGCATCAGCCTTAGAGCTGGCGCATAGGAGCGAATTAGTGCTCTCTATAATTTTCTCGGTTATATTGTTTATATTCTTTTTAGTTGCTAAGGGCAAAATACTAAAATTCTATAATGAAATATTTAGTCTTAAGATTTTGGCTATCGCATTAATATTTATAGCAATAATGTTATATTTCTTAAATGATAAGTATAACAAGGAAGAATTTTTGCGTTATCCCTCAACATTCAGCAAGAAAGAATCTTGGCAGCGCGATATTGCTTTTGGTTGGCGATGGCTAAATGAAAATACTGCTGAGGGCAAAAGGGTGGCATATGTCGGGCGTTCAGAAATCTATCCTCTTTTTGGAACGAAATTAAAAAACGAAGTTTTATATGTTCCAGTCAATAAAAAGTCTATGTTGCCTTACGATTTGACAGTTGGTTTTTATCGTAGAGAAAAGAATTTTAAAGATTGGGTAGATAATCTTAAGAAGTTAAGTATTAACTTTTTGTTTATAGCTTTACCACAGGAGATTAATAACGAATCTGATAATCCCAAAGATTTTCCTATAGAAGATCATTGGGCGCTTCTTCATCCGGAATTGTTTAATCCGGTATTTAAGAATTCATTAGTGCATATATATAAAATTTTTAAATAATTAATTTCCATAGAAAATGACAGAAATTATTAATACCGGAGAGAGAATACTTTTAGAAAAAGAAACCCCTTTAATGATCGCCCGGCACTTTTGCGCTTATAAATTTGCTCAGGCTTTTATCTTGGGTAAAGAGGTTTTAGATATAGGCTGCGGCGAAGGATACGGAGCAGATTTTCTGGCTGATTTTGCTCAAGAGGTGTTGGGGATTGATTATGATAAGGTGGTCATCAATTATGCAAAAATAAATATCATAAAGAAAACTTAAAATTTTCTGTTATGGATGTAGGAGATCTTGACTGCTTAACCCAGAAATTTGATGTTATTTGTTCTTTTCAAAATATAGAACATATACTGGATACGCGCAAACTTTTAAATAATATATCTAACTTATTGAAAGACAATGGAATATTTATCTGTTCTATATGTAATAAAAAATATGCCCCTCCCGGCAGGGATACGCCCTTTAATAAATTTCACATAAAAGAATATCTTGCGGATGAGTTTAAAGAGTTGTTGGTGGATCATTTTCACAAAGTTGATATTTCTGGCTTAAAAAGAGGATTTTCTTTAAAATTCTACCGCAGGCTAAAGAAAATAGGTTTATTTAACTTTCTGCCGCCTGAGTTAAGTCCTGTAAATAAATTCTATGAGAAAACAAATTGCAATAATTTCCTTTGGACAAAAGAAGGTATTGACAATTGTTTGGATTTTATCGCTGTTCGCAATAAATAAAGTAAGGAAAATAATTATTTAAATGAAAATCGCGCTCGTTTATCCGCCAAGCCATGAGTTAAATCTTAAAGGCTACCCTTTGGGCTTGGCATATTTATCCGCTTCTTTGAAAAGGAAGCATAAGGTGGATATATATGACTACAATGGCTGTGAGTTTAGAAAAAGTTTAAATTCATTCCTTAATTCTATTAAACAATCTAAGCCCGATTTAATAGGGATTTCTTTTAATTCATTTAATCGCTGGGGCGCATTTAAGTTACTAAGGCTGATAAAGAAAATAGATAAAAAGATTTGTGTTGTACTTGGCGGAGTTCACCCTGCAACTCTTTATGCACAGATTTTTAAATATTTCTATAAAGATTTAGATTTTATAATTCAATCAGAAGGGGAGAAATCTTTACCTAATCTTTGCCGAGCCATAGAGCATAGAAGCGGCTTAGCAGATATTAGCGGTTTAGTATACAAAGATGGAGATGGTGGTATTGTAGCTAACAAGGCCGCTGAATTTATAAAAGATTTAGATGAATTACCTTTTCCGGATTATTCTTATGCTGCAGATGAAATAAAACAAAAACAACTTGCTTATTTGATTTCTTCCCGCGGTTGCCCGGTCAATTGTTCTTTTTGTTCAACTTCCTCTTTTTGGGGGCAAAATGTACGGATGAATTCTCCTGAGAGAATTGCCCGAGAGGTTGAGTATGTGAAAAGAATGGGAGCAAAGCGTGTTTTTTTTCACGATGATACGTTTAATCTAGGCATAGACAGGACGATTAGAATCGCAGAAACCTTGAAGAAATTAGATATAGAATACGCGATCTCTTGTAGGGTTACTCCTGTGAATGAAGAGATGGTCGCTAAACTTACTGATTCCGGGTGCAGGCATATTACTTGGGGAGTAGAAAGTTTATCCGAGACCATCCTGGGTAAAATTAATAAGAAAATAACTAGGGAGCAGGTAAAAAATGTTTTTGATATATGCGCTAAATTTACAGATAAGATGACTACTTCGGCATTTTTTTGTGTAGGCACTCCCGGTGAAACAGAGGCAACAATAAGAGAGACGGTGGATTATGCGAATACAAATATAAGGTCAACGCATGGGCCGGGGGCCTCGATGCTTTATATACTTCCGGGAACAAAGATTTATTCAGATTTAATTAAAGAAAAGAAATTTGATGAAAAGATTTGGGTCAAGACCGGAGCCGTTTACTATTATACCAAAGAGCATAATATGAGCACTTTGAATAGATGGCGCAAGATGGTAAATCGTTGTGGAATTAAGATTCCTTATTCTGCTAAATATTTTTGGGATTCAGTTCCCGTTACCTTAGTTCATAAGAAGGTTTTAGGAAGTAGGAGGCTTGCAAAAACATTGAATAAGGTCCGAAGGTCAATAAACCTATTTTTTAATAGGTATTGATATAATTTGTATTTAATCAGATATCTAAGAGCGCCACTACCTCAATGGACAAAATTAAGAAAAATAAGAAATTGATACCTTTGTTTATTTATTTAATTTTAATTTTTTCCTTTGCTGCAATATTACGTTTTTATCATTTATCTTTTTTTGAATTTAACAATGACCAGCTTCATGCTATCTTGTTAGGTAATGATGCTCGTGTGCATCATTTTTTGATTACGCATGGCATGAATTCAGGGGTAGGGTTTAATAACCCTCCCTTTTTTATTTATTTAATGGGAGTGCTTACTTATTTTTCTAACGATCCGTATTTCTTAACTGCGTTTTTTACTATTTTGAACCTTTTGGTATTAGCCATGGCGTTTTGGTATTTTTGTTCATTTTTACCTATTAAATATGCAGTTTTATTAGGCACATTGCTGGCGTTCTCTCCTGCCTTCACTATGTATTCAAGTAATATCTGGGCTCAGTGCACTTTTCCGCTATTTATGATTTTATTCCATTTTTGTTTTTATAAATTTATAAAGGAGGGAGTGCCGTTATATTTTATTATGCTGAATCTACTTGCAGGTGCAGCTGCCCAGATGCATATGTCAGGTTTTTTCTTATTTCCGGCTATCTTGGTTTTGGGTTTTAAATATAAAAGTGTAATTAAAAAGAAACATCTTGCTCTTGTTGCGATTTTGCTTTTTTTCATGTACTTGCCTTATCTTTACCATTTGTTTGGGGAGGGAGAGTTAAAAAGAGTTCTTGTCCATGCTAAGGGGGATAATGATATTCCTTGGAATATTTTCCGCTCTCATATATGGTTTGTTTCACTTGATTTCTTCAGGAGGCTATTTAGAGGAGAATTCCTAAGCGTTTTGAATCATTCTTTAGGGATTTCCGGATTGATATTATATCCGTTCACCTATATATTGCCGGCTTTGTTTGTTTTTGGTTTTTATTCTTATATCAAATTTCTCATAAGAGAAAAGAGTCTTTTTAAAAAAGATAGCGATACGGAACCTTTGCCTTTTCAGATATCCGGGTTTCTTGTGGTAGTGATAACCTTAGGGTATCTTGTTTTTCAGGTGCGTACGCCTCTCCATTATCTGATTGTACTTTTCCCCGGCCATGCCATTATAACTGCTTTTGCTGCTTGGAAATTATGGAAATATAAGGCTGTAAGAATTGCTACCGTTATTTCTGTTATCGTAACGACTGCGCTGGTAGTAGCGGTATTGCGTTTTTTGGATGCAGCAGGAGGGCATTGGTGTCAGTATGGGCCAAGCTATAAGTTCTTAAAAGATTTAAAGGGAAGGATCACCCTTTTAACTCAAGGAAAACTTTGCCCTGATTTGCGATTAGTTCTGCCCAAAACAGGGAAATTTGATGAAGCGGCGATTAGGTTTGTTCTGTTGGGGGATCATCCCTGCAAAAATGATGCCAAACATTTACCTATTAAATTAAGTATAGCATGGGATGATGAAACGATGCATTATGTTTACACATTGACGAACGGAGAATAGGCATGCCTGAGCTTTCTGTAATTGTTCCGGTTTACAATGAGGCAAATACCATAAGGCAGATACTGGAGAAGATTAACGGCGTTAATATTGATAAGGAAATTATAGTTGTTGATGACGGCTCTACTGACGGTACTCATAAGGTATTAAATACTATTTCTTATCCCAATCTTAAAGTTATATATCACGGGACTAACAGGGGTAAGGGAGCTGCTTTTGTTACGGGGTTAGCTCATGCAACAGGAGAATTTACGATAGCGCAGGACGCTGATTTGGAATATAATCCGGCTGAGTTTTCTGTTTTGCTGGATTACGCTATAAAAAATGGCTTGCAGGCTGTTTATGGGTCCAGGTTTCTAAAAGGATGGAGGCATGATGCCACGACATTTTTTCATTACTGCGTTAATAGATTCCTCACGGGCTTAACGAATATTCTCTTTGCTTCAAATTTAACCGATATGGAGACCTGCTACAAGTTAGTTAAGACTGATATATTGAAATCATTGCAACTTCGTGCCGAGAGGTTTGAGTTAGAGCCGGAGATAACCATAAAACTGCTGAAAAATGGTTTGCATATAGCCGAAATCCCTGTTTCATATAAAAAGCGTTCTTATCAGCAGGGTAAAAAAATCGGCTGGCAGGACGGATTCAGCACTTTGTTATCTATCATTAAAATGCGGTTACGCTAAATTAGAAAATTTTCAGATGGCCAATCCTAAAAATAAAATCGAAAAAATACTGGTTGTGCGTAACGACAGGTTCGGAGAGTTTCTGTTAAATATCCCGGCATTCAGGGCTTTAAAAGAAAGTTTCCCCGGTTCAAGATTAACCTTGGTAGTTAACCATTATGTAGAAGGGCTTGCTGAATGCATAGATTCTATAGATAATTTACTGATATGGGAAAACAGGAAGCATAAATTAAACGAAATTATTAAATTTAGTAAAGTGCTTAAAAACGAAAAATTTGATCTGTGCGTAATCCTCAACCCTTCCAAAGAATTCAATATAATTAGCTTTTTGGCAGGGATTCCTTTGCGAGTAGGATACAATCGTAAATGGGGTTTTTTATTAAACCGTAAAACCGAAGACAGAAAATGCCTTGGCGAGAAACATGAAATAGAATATAATCTTGAGCTGGTGAATCTTGTGGGAGCAAAAACAGAGAATAAAGCCTTATCCTTACGGGTTAGTGATGATATAATAAACGGATTACTCGGTGAATACGGCCTAAAAAGCAGTGATAATTTAATAGCCATTCATCCTTGGACTAGCGACCCGATAAAACAATGGCCGTTGGTGCATTTCCTTGAGTTAATTAAAAAAATGGTAAAAGAATTTAATTTAAAAATTTTAATTATCGGCGGAGAAGAACAGATTTTAACGAGTCAACAGTTGTTTAAAGATTTAGGTAAAAATGTAATTGATTTAACCGGCAGGACTACTTTAAAAGAACTTGCGGTGTTGCTTGAAAGATGTAAATTGCTTATCTCAGGCGATAGCGGACCAAATCATCTTGCCGGCGCAGTAGGAGTTCCAGTTATTGCAATATTTAGAAGTGATTTACCTACGAAGAGCTCTACGCGGTGGGGACCTGTAAGTCCGGGAAGCGTTGTAATAGAGAAAAGTAACCTGTCTGACATTAGTGTAGATGAGGTATTTGATAAGGCAAAGGAGGTTTTGAATAAATAATGGAATATGCAATTATTTTAGCCGGCGGAATTGGAAGTCGATTTTGGCCTTTAAGTAGAGAATCTCTACCAAAGCAATTTTTAAGAATCGTGGAAAAGCAGAGTCTTATTGAAGCTACTGTGAGGCGTATTCAAAAGATTATTCCCGAGGATAATCTTTTTATTGTCACCAATAATATATATTTAAATACAGTAAAAAATCAGTTAAAAAATTTTAATATCCCCAAAAATAATATTATTTTAGAGCCGAGGCCGCGAAATACCTTGCCGGCAATTAGTCTTTGCGCCCAAATCATAAGACTTAAAGACCCAAAGGCAAAGCTTTTGGTTCTGCCGTCCGATCATTATATTAAAGATGACCTTAAATTCAAACAGGCAATGAAAAAGGCATTAGCCGTAGCGTCGGATGGCTTTTTATGTCTGATTGGGGTGAAGCCAAATAGCCCCCGTTTAGGTTATGGTTATATAAATATTAGCAAAAGCAAGAATGAAGATATATTCTATGTCAAATCTTTTAAGGAAAAACCAAAACCAAAAGAAGCAAAAAGACTACTTAAAATAAAAGGCGTATTCTGGAATTCTGGGATATTTTGTTTTAAAGCCGGGGTTCTATTAGAAGAGCTAAAAAAATATTTACCCAGTTTATATTATCAGATTATTAAGATAGAACAGAAAGAGGACATAATTAAGGTCTGGTCCAAGATAAAGTCGGTTTCCATAGATTACGGTCTTTTAGAGAAGTCTAAGAATTTAGTTATGGTAGTAGGTAAGTTCGATTGGTCTGATTTGGGCAGCTGGGACGCCTTATCTGATCTTTTACCTAAAGATAGGAAAAATAATACTATATTGTCTGATTGTGATTGTGTAAGTTTAGATGTCAATAATACATTAGTATGCTCTTATGAGCATAAACGATTGATTGCTGCCTTAGGCCTTAAGGATTTAATCATTGTTGATACGCCGGATGCGCTTTTAGTTTGCAGAAAAGATAAGACACAGGATATCAAAAGATTAGTGGAAGTCTTAAAAAAGAAAAGAAAAAAGTGTGTATAAAAAAATTCTCATTATAAATCCCTTTGGCATCGGAGATGTATTATTTACTACGCCCATCATCCATGCCCTAAAAGATGCCCTACCTGATATTAAAATTGGCTATCTCTGTAACCGCCGCACTGCTTCAATATTAGAGAGTAATCCCTATGTAGATTATGTATTTATTTATGAAAGGGATGAATTTGAGGCCATACGAAAAAAATCATATATTGCCTGGCTAAGAAAGATTTTTGTTTTTTCGAGTCAGATAAAAAAAGAGCAATTCGATTTAGCTTTAGATTTTTCTTTAAATACTCAATACGGATTTTTTAGTTGGCTTGCGGGGATAAAAGAAAGAATCGGCTATGATTTTAAAAAGCGCGGAAGGTTTCTGACGAAAAAAGTCAAGCTACTAGGCTATTGTGACATGCATATTGTAGATTATTATGCTAACCTCTTGAAATACTTAGAGTTAGAATTAAAATATAAAAAATTAGAGTTATATCTTAATAATGAAGATATAAAGCAGAGAGATAAGATTTTAAGTAAAGAATCGGTTAAGCCATCAGATTTATTAGTGGGAATTATTCCTGGTGCAGGAGCGAGTTGGGGAAAGGAGGCCTCTCTTAAACATTGGCCAGCTGAAAAATTTGCCCAATTGTCAGATAAAATAATTGAAAATTATCAAGCAAAGATTATAATAATGGGAGATTTTTCCGAGAAAGAGATTGCAAAAAAGGTAATAGAAACGATGCAGCATAAAGCAATCGACCTTTCCGGAAAGACAACAATAGGAGAACTTGCGGCTTTGTTGAGTAAAACGAAATTAATAATTACTAACGATGGCGGGCCACTGCATATGGCAGTTGCATTAGGCATAAAGAGCATATCAATATTTGGTCTTGTAGATGAAAAGGTTTATGGCCCATATCCTTCCTCAGAAAATCATATAGTAATAAAGAAAGACCTTGATTGTAGGCCTTGTTATCAGAAATTTAGATTGGCTACCTGTTTAAGGGATAGAGAGTGTATAAAATCTATAAGCAGCGAAGAAGTATTTGCCGCGGTAAGGAGGCTATTGTGAAAATACCTTTTCTGGATTTATATGCGCAACATAAAGAGATAGAAAATGAGATAATTTGCGCAATTAAAAAAGTAGTAAAAAAAAGTAATTTTATACTTGGTGAAGAAGTAAAGCTTTTTGAGCAAGAGTTCGCTAAATATTTTAATAAAAAATTTGCAGTGGGAGTAAATTCCGGGACAGATGCCTTGTTCTTAGGCTTGCTAAGTTTAGGTATTAGTCCAGGCGATGAAGTTATTGTGCCAGCATTTACATATATTGCTACTGCGCTAGCGGTTAGCTTTACTGGTGCAAAGCCAGTTTTTGTGGATATTGATAAGGATACGTATAATATAGATCCTGATAAGGTCAAAGATGTAATCACAAAGAAAACCAAGGCCATAATTCCTGTTCATCTTTATGGTCAACCCGCAGATATGCAGCCGATTTTAGAGATTGCAAAAAAATACAATTTGAAAGTAGTTGAAGACGCTGCACAGGCACATGGAGCTTTATATAAAATCAAAAATCTCCGCCACAAGACATGGCGGATTCGCCAAGAATTATGGCGAAAAAAATCAAAAATCAAAAACTTAAAAGCAGGCTCAATGGGAGATATTGGTTGTTTTAGTTTTTATCCTACGAAAAATTTAGGCGGTTGCGGAGACGGAGGAATGATAGTAACTAACAATCAAAAGGTTTATGAAAAATTACTTATGTTAAGAGATTACGGAAGGATATCAAAATATGAGCATAAGATTTTAGGATTCAATTCTCGTTTAGATACAGTTCAAGCAGCAATCCTAAGGATAAAGTTAAAATATTTAGATAGATGGAATGCTTTAAGGCGAAATAAAGCTCGCTTGTACACAGATAATCTCAAAGATATAGAGAGTATAACTGTTCCCTATGAGGCAGATTATGCAAGACATGTTTATCATATTTATGCTGTCAGGGTTAAAGATAGAGATAGGATAGTAAAAAAATTGACAAAGAAGGGGATAAGCGTTCTAATTCATTATCCGATGCCTTTACATTTACAGAAGGTCTATAAAGATTTGGGTTATAAAAAAGGAGATTTTCCCGTTGCGGAGAAAACTGCGCAGGAAATAATATCTCTCCCGATGTATCCACATTTGAAAGAAAAACAGATTAAATACATTGCACGAACTTTAAAAAATATCTTGCATTAACACAACAAGAGATAGGAGGAGATGGTGGAGAAAATTCCACTTTCTGTAGTCACGCTAACAAAAAATAGCCAAGAGATAATAGAAGATTGCCTTAGCAGTGTTTACGGCTGGGTGGAAGAGATTATTATTGTAGATGATACGAGTACAGATAAAACGCTTGAGATTGTGAAAAAATATACGGATAGAATATTTATAAGAAAATGGATTAGAGAAGGTGAGCATCGAAATTTTGCTTATGGTCTTGCCAAATATGATTATATCTTAAGCTTGGATTCAGACGAACGCGTAACGCCCGAATTAAAAGAAGCAATTATAAAAATATTTAAAGAAGAGCCAAAGTATGTTGGTTATAATATCCCGCATAGAAATTTTATCGGAAATTACTGGATTAGATATGGTGGCTGGTATCCTAACGCTAAACTAAAATTGTTTCGTAAAGATAAATTTAGGTATGAGGAAGAAGCCGAATATCATCCCCGCGCTTTTTTAGAAGGTAAAACTTATACACTCGAAGCGGATATCATACATTACGCCTATAAGGATTTTAAAAATTTGTTTAGTAAATTAAACCATCAAACGGATTTTGAGGCAAGAAAATGGATTAGAGACCAGCGAAAGATGAGTCTTGGAATATGTATAGGTAAAATAACCTCGCGCTTTATAAAATTTTATTTTGTGAAGAAGGGCTGGAAAGATGGATTTATTGGGTTGATGATGGCGCTTTCCTCTGGACTATATCAACTAATGACCTATGCCAAGTATTGGGAAATAAAGAATGTTGAAAAAATTAACAAACAAAAATGAACAATGCATCCATATCTATACCTTTATCATTTAACAGTTATTGGGCCGCCTTCATAACGCTTGATTGTAATTTTAAATGCCCATATTGTATCCAAAAAATTCATGGCATTATTCCTAAATATGAGATAGTGCCAGGTGAATTATGGGTGGAAAGATTAAATTCAATAGAAGGAAGGCGAAAGAGCAGATTCTTGCGAAGGCCAAAAGTAAAAAAAGTTGCTATCATCGGAGGAGAACCAGCAGTTCATCCTGATTTTATTGAAATACTCAACGGACTAGATAATGATTGGATGGTTATAATTACTTCTAATCTCTCTGCTCCAATTTTTTCAGATATTAAATTATTCCTAAGATGTCTCAAGCGAAAAAAAAGATTAAAATTTAATGTTTCATTTCATCCTCTTTATGCTAATGTTGATTATTTTATTAGTAAGGTAATAGCACTAAAGAAGGAATTATGGGTAGATCATATCTTTTATGTTGTTTATCCCCCAGAAAACGAGAAAGAATTTAAATACTTAAAAGATAAGGCATTTGCTAAAAAAGGACTAATTGCTGAGACACAAAGATTTACCGGCTTTTATAAAGGCGAGCTTTATCCTAAAGAGGACACAGAAATAAAATATGATTTAACTTATGGTATTAATGATTATGAATTTTACCAGCGTGCTTGTTCTCAAAAATCAAAAAAGAAAGTATTATGTAAAATGAATAAAGCCTTATTTGCTCCAAATGGTAATATATACAATTGTCACTATCGATTATATACAAATTCCCCTCATTATTACAGCAATCTTTTTGACCAAGAATGTATAACTAATATTCCAAGAGATTTTTTTGAGTGTGAGGAATTTGGATTTTGTAACCCCTGTGACTTTGAAAATTTTCAGATTAAACCAACTACTTAGATGATATATGAAAGAGCCCAAAATACTTAAAAAAATAATTTTATTTATGTTTGCTACTATTATTCTTGCTTTTATTTTTTTGAGAAATTTTTTCTATGAGGTACCAATTCTTAACTATCATCATGTTACTGCATATTGTTCGGATAAACCATTTATATGCGTAAGCCCTAAGAGTTTCCAAAAACAGATGGATTTTATATCGAGATACCGTTACAAAGTAATTTCTCTTGAAGAATTAGTCAATGCATTATCAAAGAAACAAACTCTGCCTCATAATGCAGTAGTTATCACCTTTGACGATGGCTCAGAGGATATCTATCGTAATGCATTCGCGGTCTTAAAGAAGAATAGATTTCCTGCTACTGTATTTGTGATTACGGATTTAGTAGGAAAAGAGGAATTTCTTTCCTGGGAACAACTAAGGCAAATGCAAGGCCAAGGCATAGATATCGCCAGCCATACCAAAACCCATCTTTATCTACCCCAAGCCAATGAACAGCAATTAATTCAAGAGATTTTTGGTTCTAAGAAAGAGCTAGAGGATAAGCTCGGCAGAAAGATAACTTTATTTTCTTATCCGGTAGGCGGCCATAATTTAAGGGCTATGGAACTGGTTAAAAAAGCAGGTTATATAGGAGCATGTGTTACTAATAGGGCTAAGGCTAGTAAGCCTCTTAATCTTTTTGAAATAAGAAGAATAAAAATGACTGAGGATTCAGATAATCCTGTGGTTATGTGGGTTAAGTTATCTGGTATCTACAACCTTTTTCGAAGAAAATAAATAAGGCTTTTAAGCGGTTCTAAAAAGGGGCAAGAGAATATGAAAATCTTAATTACTGGAGGTGCAGGGCTGGTGGGAAGTCACTGTGCTGATTTTTTCGCATTAAATAATCCAAAGAATAAGGTTATTGTTTTGGATAATCTGATGCGCTCGCAGTTTTTTGGTTATGATAAAGCTTCAGTGGAATTTAACTGGAATTATCTAAAGAAATTTAAAAATATTGAGCGGATTAAAGGCGATGTGCGCAATGACAGAGATGTTGCAAGAGCGCTTGGTAAAGGTGTGGATGTGGTAATTCACACGGCAGGCCAGCCTGGTGTTCCTTCTAGCGTGCGCATGCCCAAAGAGGATTTTAGCATCAACGCCTTTGGGACGCTAAATGTATTAGAAGCAGCGCGCCGCAAATCCAAAGATGCAATTTTTATTTACTGTTCGACAAACAAAGTTTACGGAGAAAATGTGGATAAGATCCCCTTAATTGAGAAAGAAAAGAGGTATGTTTATGATGGGATTAAAGGAGTTTCTGAAGATATGTCTGCTGACCTAACAGGTCATACCCCCTATGGAGTAAGTAAGTACTGTGGAGATCTTTATACTCAAGAATATGCTCATATCTATGGAATGAAAACAGGCGTATTTCGTTGTTCTTGTATTTATGGTACGCGGCAATTTGGCTTTGAGGACCAGGGCTGGGTGGCGTGGTTTATCATTGCCACTTTGTTTAATAAGCCGATTACAATCTATGGCAACGGCAAACAAGTGCGCGATATGCTTTATGTTGATGACCTGGTAGATGCGTTTAATCGTTTTATTAATAGCGATTTAGAAAGAGGGCTTTTTAATATTGGCGGCGGGCCTCGTAATACTATCTCGCTTCTTGAATTTTTGGATGAACTGGAGATATTAACAGGCAAAAGGCCGAGGGTTAATTTTTCTGACTGGCGGCCATCAGACCAGAAGGTTTATATCACCGATACTTCAAAACTGGAAAAGACACTAAATTGGAAAATCAAAACTCCTGTTAAGGAAGGTATAAAGAAATTGACTGAATGGGTAAAAAGCAATGAGAGCTATTTTTCTTGACCGTGATGGTGTAATCAATAAATATCCTGGCGATACCAAGTATGTAACCAACTGGAAGAAGTTCAGGTTTTTGCCGCGGGCCAAAAAGGCAATTGCCAAATTACATCAAAATGGTTTTAAGATTTTTGTAGTCTCTAACCAAGCCGGCGTTAGCAAAGGTATCTATAGCCAGAAGACACTTGATTTTATTACCAAAAATATGCTTAAAGAAATTGAAAAATCCGACGGAAAAATCGATGGTGTGTATTATTGCACGCACCGCAAGGATGAAAATTGTCCTTGCAGGAAGCCAAAGACAGGCCTGTTAGAACTGGCTAAGAAGAATTATCGCCTTGACCTTAAGCAGGCAATTTTTATCGGTGACACCATCCCCGATGTGCGCACTGCCAAAACAGCAGGTTGTAAATCATTCCTAGTCTTTTCTGGAAAAGAAAAATTAGCAAACCATAAAAGTTGGGAAATCCAGCCAGACAAAGTTTTTCGCAATCTCTGGGAAGCCGCAGAATTTATTCTAAAAAAGAAATAATTATGAGAGTTTTTATAGTTTATGCTTCAGCAGGAGCTGGGCATTTTCGCTGCGCCGAAGCAATATACGATTTCCTTAAAGAAAATCACCCGGAAATAGATACAGGGCTCATTGATATATTAGGAAAGTCAAATATCTTTTTCAGGTTTTCTTACAAGTGGGGTTATCATTTTCTGGTAAATCAGGCAATATTTCTTTGGCAGTGGGCATATCAGCTCACTTATTTTTGGCCTTTGCGCAGGTTTACAAGGATTATAGCCTGCATTATAAACCGGATAAGCACAAGAAATTTTAGCCGGTTTTTAACTCAAGAAAAACCCGATATAGTTATTTCTACGCACTTTTTATCTTCTGAAGTTACTGCCAACCTGAATAGTCAGGCAAAAATAAAATCAAAAATAATATCTGTCATTACGGATTTCGGAATACATCCTTTCTGGATCTGTCCAGGAACAGATTTATATATTGTAGCCACAGGCCTTACGAAAGAGCTATTGGTTAAAGAGGGTGTGGAAGATGAGGTTATAAAGGACTTAGGCATACCTGCACATCCCAAGTTTTTAAAACAATATATAAAAGATGAATTGTGTAAAGAATTAGGCATAGATAAAAATAAATTTACAATATTGATAGCCACCGGCTCTTTTGGAGTAGGGCCCATTGAAGCAATTGTTGATGCGTTATATAAAGAGGTTCAAATTTTAGTTGTCTGTGCAAATAACCAGGGATTATATAAAAGATTAAAAAATAAGAATTATGAAAACGTCTTTGTATTCGGGTTTGTAAATAACATAGAAGAGCTGATGTCGGTTTCCGACCTGATTATCACCAAGCCCGGAGGATTAAGCATAGCGGAATTATTGATTAAAGAATTGGTGCCGATATTCATCCATCCTATTCCGGGTCAAGAAACGACAAATGCGCGGATTTTAGAAAAATACAGCATAGGTGTAACCGCAAAGAATGTTGGAGATGTTAAAAATACCGTTCTAGATTATAAAGGGCATCCTGAAAAATTATCCAAGATAAAAGAAAATATTAAAAAAATAAAAAAGCCAAATGCAACAGAGGGGTTATTAAATGCTGTATGCCAAAGTGGTATTAGGGATACCTGTTGAAGGGCCATTTGACTATATCGTCTCACAGGATCTTCATAAAAAAATAAAGGTAGGCGTAAGAGTTAAGGTTAATTTTCGCACTAAAGACGTAATAGCTTATGTGATGGGCATTAGTAAGACCTCCAATATTAAAAATCTTAAGCCGGTTCTGCAAGTTATTGATGATGCTCCTGTGTTGAATAGAAATATACTTTTACTTACTAAGAGATTATCTGAATATTATTGTTGTTCTTGGGGCGAGGCTATAGAAACAGCATTGCCAGAAAGTTTAAGGAAGGGAAAAAGAATACCCAATATAAAAAAGCAAAACATTCTTAAGACAAAAGGTAGTTCGGAAATAATTTTAATCCATAGCCTCCAAGAAAAAGAAAAATGGGATGTTTACATAAGCAATATAAAAGAGGTTCTGTATAATCGCCGGTGTGTAATTTTTTTATCGCCTGATGTAAACTCTGCCTTGAAGGCTAAAGATACTATAAGCAAGGCTACGGGCGAGGAGCCGGCGGTACTATATAGGAAAGAACCCAAAGAGTTAGATTGGTGGCTTAGGGTGAAAAAAGGGGAGTTTAGTATTGTGGTGGGAACGCGCTCGGCTGTCTTTGCGCCTTTAGATAGTATCGGGCTTATAATTATCGACGAGGAAAATGATTCTGTATATAAACAAGAGCAGGTGCCGCATTATCATGCAAGGGAAGTTGCCTTTATGCGCGCAAGAATTGAGAAAGCCAAAGTTATTTTAGGCAGTGCCTCGCCATCCTTAGAGAGTTTTTATTTAGCCAAGAAAAATAAAATTAAATACATATTCATTCCCAGAAAACCCACTTTTCCGGAAATAAAAATAATAGATATAAAATCCGAGTATAACCTGCTTAGGCAAAAAAGAACAATTCTGTCAAAATTCTTAGAAGATACTATTTCTTCAGTCCTCAATGTAGGCGGTAAGATTCTTTTATTTTTAAATCGTAAAGGCTTTGCCACGCAGGCTTGGTGTCAAAGCTGCAGGCAGGCTTTAAAGTGCCCGCGTTGCAATATTAATTTAGTTTATCATTATAAAGACAATGTATTAAATTGCCATTACTGTAATTTTAAAATAGAGCCACCTAAGATATGCCCTAATTGCAATAGTGGTTACATCAAATATAAAGGCGCAGGTACGGAGAAGATAGAAAGCGAATTATCCAGACTTTTCCCCCAGGCGAGGATTCAGAACTTAGATAAACAAAATAATTTAGATTTTAAAAATGTGGATATATTTATCGCCACAAGTTCCATAATAAAAGAAACCGGAGCGCGTTTTGAACTTATTGGCGCGCTTGCCATAGACAACTCTTTAAACCGCATTGACCTGCGCGCAGGCGAGAAAACCTTTGCGTTATTAGTAGGGCTTTTAGGTTTAACAGAGAAGAAAATGGTGATTCAAACCAGTATACCCACGCATTCATGTTTTCAGGCGCTACTTAAAAAAGATATAAATCTGTTTTACGAGGAAGAACTAAAGCAGAGGAAGCAATTGAATTTCTCCCCCTATAAGCATATGGCTTTGCTAAAATTGCGCGGCCAGAAAGAAGCTAAGGTCAAAGAGGCAAGCTTTCGACTCTTTGAAGGATTAAATAAGGCAAATAGAGACAGGGGGATTAAGATTATTTCTGTTAATATAGCTCAGCCATCTAAGTTACGCGGCAACTACTATTGGCAGATATTGGTTAGTTCTGATAGCGCTCAAAGGATAACTAAATTCCTAAAAATAAACTTAAAACATTTCTCGCATTCAGGTATAATAGTAACAGTAGATGTTGATCCCCTTTAATAAACCAAATCGCACCGCGTAGGTGGGTAAAATGAACATAGTATTTTTTGGTAGTGCACAATTTGCAGCTCCATCTTTAAAGGCCCTTATAACAGGCGGTCATAAGATTTCCTGTATAGTTACGCAGCCAGATAGGCAGAAAGGCCGGGGGTTGCATTTAGAAAGCACAGCAGTAAAGAATACCTCTTTAGAGGCGGGCATTAGGATTTATCAACCCGAAAACATAAATACTTCTGAATCGATAGAATTCCTTAAAAGCTTAAATCCTGATTTATTTGTAGTCATCTCTTATGGACAAATCCTATCGCAGGAGATTTTAGATATTCCAAAATTATTCGCCATAAACGCGCACGCCTCACTCCTACCTAAATATAGAGGTGCAGCTCCTATAAATTGGGCCATAATTTGTGGAGAGAAGATTACTGGTGTTACAATTATCAGAATGACTGAGAAGATGGACGCTGGGCCAATAATTACCCAAGAAGCTATTGATATACAAGAAGATGATACAGCAATTATATTGGAAGATAAATTATCTAAAGCTGCAGCAGGGCTTTTAATCAAAACAGTTATCTCCATAAAAAATAATAGCTATAAATTTACACCGCAGGACGAAAGTAAAATAAGCTTTGCTCCAAAGCTTAAAAAAGAAGATGGTTTGATTAACTGGAATAAACCCGCTTCTGAAATTTGCAATCTGATAAGAGGTGTTATAAATTGGCCGGGAGCTTTCACGTATTACAACGGTAAATTATTAAAGATATATAAGGCAAAAATTAGTTCGCAAGTTCGCGAGTTCGCAAGTTCTAATCCCGGAGAAATCCTGGAAGCCTCCAAAGAAGGAATAGTTGTATTCACAGGGAAGGGTAATATTATCATAGAAGAATTGCAAATAGAGGGAAAAAGAAGAATGAGGGTAAAGGAGTTTATTGCCGGACATAAGATTTTACCGAGAGAAATCCTTGGGACAAAAAAATAGTTGCAGTTCTAGTTCGCCATGATATAATGTTGCAATATTAATTAGCCGACGAACTTAAGAACTAACGAACTAAAGAACCAAAAATGCCAGAATTAAGAAAAGATCCTATCATCGGTAGATGGGTTATTATTGCCACAGAACGCGCAAAGCGGCCTGATCAATTTTCCAGCCAAGCTCCTGAAGGCCCTGCGGAAAAACCCTGTCCATTTTGTAAAGGAGCTGAATTACAGACCCCTCCAGAAATATACGCTTTAAGACCAAACCGAACACCACCGAATACTGCGGGTTGGGAATTAAGGGTTGTTCCCAGTATTGCTCCCTTTTTAAGAATAGAAGGCGATCTGGAACGTAGGGGAAAAGGCCTCTATGACCTTATGAATGGCATTGGCGCACATGAGATAGTTATTGAAACAAACCAGCATATTGCGAATATGGCGGATTTAAGTGAAGAGCAAATCTCAAAAGTTATAACCTGTTATATAGATAGAATTGGGGATTTAGAAAAGGATAGGCGTTTTAAATATGTTTTAGTTTTTAAAAATTATGGTTGGATTGCTGGCGCAGGTAGGGTTAGGCATTCACGTTCTCAATTAATTGCCACTCCGGTTAATCCTAAGCGTGTCAAAGAGGAACTCGTGGGAGCAAGATTTTATCATGACTATCATGAGAGATGCGTTTTCTGCGATTTGATAAAACAAGAATTGGAATCAAAGGACAGAGTCATCCTTGATATCGACGGATTTATTGCTATAGCTCCTTTTGCCTCAAGATTTCCTTTTGAGGTTTGGATTTTACCCAAGAAACACTCTAGTGATTTTACCAGCCTCCAACCGTCTCTGCGGCCTGATTTAGGATGCATACTTAAAAAGGTGCTGATGAAATTAAAAAAGGGCCTAAACGACCCGCCTTATAATTATGTTCTACATACCGCGCCTTTTCGTCGAGAAAAGGTAGGATATTGGAAAAGCATTGACTACGATTATCACTGGCATATTGAGATTATGCCGCGCTTAACGCGTGTGGCAGGTTTTGAATGGGGAACAGGTTTTTACATCTGCCCTTTGCCGCCAGAAGATGCAGCCAAGTTTTTAAGAGAGGTAAATGAAGCCTGACCCCAGCACTTATGCTAAGTGCTGGGTGAACTCACAAAGATAACTATTAACGAGGTGTTCGTTCATGTCAGAATTAAGAAGAGATCCTATTGGCGGAAGATGGGTAATCGTTGATACAGACCACCCCAATAAACCGGAAGATTTTGAATACGAGCCGCATTCTTGGCGCGGCGGGGTTTGTCCTTTTTGTTATGGAAATGAATCCATGACTCCTCCGGAAATAGAGGCTTTCCGGCAGCCCGGCACACAGCCCAATACATCCGGCTGGCGGGTGCGCGTCGTTCCTAATAAATATCCTGCGCTTCAGATTGAAGGGGATTTGGACAGGCGCGGTTTAGGGATTTATGATCTGTCCAACGGAGTAGGCGCGCACGAAGTATTAATCGAAAGCCCTTACCATCAGAAAGATATTCCTGATTTGTTAAACGAAGAGGTTGAAAATTTTATCTCCATGTATTGCCGACGGGCGCTGGACTTAGTAAAAGATAAACGCTTCAAATATATAATGGTGTTTAAAAACTTTGGTGCTGCAGCAGGCGCTTCTTTGGAGCATCCGCATACCCAGATAGTAGCTCTTCCGATGGTGCCTAAGAATGTGATGGAGGAGATAAAAGGCGCGCATAACTATTTTGAATACCGCGAACGTTGCGTTTTCTGCGATATAATCAGACAGGAAACCCAGGAAAAAGAAAGAATAATTTTAGAAAATAAACATTTTGTATCTTTCTGTCCTTTTGTTTCACGTTTTCCTTTTGAGATTTGGATTATTCCCAAAAAACACAACGGCTTATTCTGTCATATGCCTGGCGAAGAAATACCGGCCTTAGCATCTATATTGAAAGACACTATAACCAAGCTTAAAAAGATATTTGCGAATGTTTCTTACAATTTTATTGTGCATTCTTCTCCTATAAACGGCGATGGTTCTACTGAAGGTTATCACTGGCATATTGAGTTTATGCCAAAGTTAATGCGCGTGGCAGGCTTTGAATGGGGTTCAGGATTTTACATTGTTCCTACCCCTCCGGAGTTGGCGGCAAAATATTTAAGAGAAGGGAAAACATAAAAAGGAGGGAATTAGAAATGGCAGTAAGAGTTGGCATCAATGGTTTTGGCAGAATTGGCAGGCTCGTATATCGGGCAGCAATAGCAAAGGGTTCAAAAGATTTAGATTTTGTGGCGGTAAATGATTTACCCGTCGGCACAAAAACCTTAGCGCATCTTCTCAAATACGATTCTAATTTTGGGACCCTGAATGCCGCTATAGAGGCAAAAGAGGATGCCTTGATTGTAAATGGAAAAACACTGAAAGTCTTAAGCGCAAAATCTCCTGCTGAAATCCCCTGGAAAGATTACGGAGTCGATATTGTAATAGAATCTTCAGGTGTTTTTACCGAGAAAGAAAAATGCATCGGTCATATGACAAACGGAGGAGCAAAGAAGATTATCATTACCGCTCCCGCCAAGGGACAGGATATAACCATTGTCCTGGGCGTAAATGAGAAGAATTATGACCCTAAAAAACATAATATTATCTCCAATGCTTCCTGCACTACAAACTGTTTGGCACCCATGGCTAAGGTTTTAATGGATAATTTTGGTATAAAAAGCGGCCTGATGACTACCATACACTCCTATACAAATGACCAAAGAATCTTGGATTTGCCGCATAAAGACCTGCGCCGGGCGCGTGCCGCAGCAGTATCTATAATTCCCACTTCTACAGGCGCAGCCAAGGCAATAGGAGAGGTTTTACCGGAATTAAAGGGTAAACTGGATGGCCTGGCAATACGCGTTCCTACCCCTGATGTTTCTCTTACAGATTTAACTTGCATAGTGGAAAAGGATGCTACGGTTGAGTCGGTAAATGAGGCGTTTAAAAAATTCTCTCAGTCTGACCTGAAAGGTATTCTACAGTATCTTACCGAACCCTTGGTCTCCAAAGATTTCTACGGCTCAGATTATTCCTGCATTTTTGACGCAGAACTGACCAAAGTCATAGGTGGTAAGCTGGTTAAAATTATGGGCTGGTATGACAACGAATGGGCGTATTCCTGCCGTGTAGTAGATCTGTGCGAATATATCGTTAAGTGCGGCATATAGTTACGAAAAGAGCATAAAATTAGAGGCTTTTAGAAAGCCCGATTTTAGCACATCAGTCCCACTTTTTTAGTATATGCGTCCCAAAAAATCATATTTGGTTTGCTGTTAGACCCTTCAAAATAGAGCCGAAAAACCTCAAATGGCATAGAAGAGCGACAAAAAGTCGCTCTTTTTTATGTAAGGGTAATTTTGACAGACAGATAGATTTGATTTGATGAGATGTGTCGTATAACATATAATAGATGTCAAAATAAACAATAGAAATAACAGGTAAGGAAAATGCATAGTATTTATATTGCAGCTTTAATTACTACTATTTTTTCCATTTTTATTGCCGGAATCATTGCCTTAAAGATATCTAAAAGAAAACTCAGATATTTATTAAACCCTGGTTTAATTTCTCTGCCCGGGTCCTATATTGCTTTTAATTTTGTAAGAACACCTATCGATAATGTTGTTAGACTGGTATTCAATATATCGCCATTATTAAAATCTCTACCTTTGTGGTATTATTTTATAGTCTTATCGTATGCGCCAATAATTGAAGAATTAATGAAGTTAACTCCTTTAACCATTCCATTTTTTAGGAAAAATATAACGAAAGATAATAGAATTGCAGCAGGAATGATAATTGGTCTTGGATTTGGAATTGGCGAAATGTGGCTTATTGCCATTTGGCTTTCTCGTGACGCCTCTATAATAAGTTATCATTGGTATCAATTAGGCGGGTATATTTTTGAACGAATTGTATCGTGTTTTAGCCACGGTGTTTTCACCGTAGTAGCCATTAGAGGTCTAGGGAATAAATTCATAAAATATATAATCTATGCCATGGGTTTACATACTTTGTCCAATCTACCAATTATTTTATTTAATGCGGGCTTCATTAGATTAGATAAAATAACCTTCCAAAATGTAATGTCTATATATCTTTTAGTGTTTGTGCTAGGATTAGGATTTATATTAGGTAAGGTAATTAAGAAGTAATATCACGAGAGACTAAAAGAACAATACAAAATAGTCCCAATAGAAATGTGGGCATCTTACAGCTACATTATTCAACGCTACCCAAAGATTCCCTTACCTGAAGAACGACGTTTGATTTTTGAGGCTCAAAAAGGCTCAAAGAAAAGTAAAGACGAACTTGTCCTTCGCCACATTGGTTTTTTAATCTTTAGAATCCATAAGAAAGTATTCCCTCACTTAATTCAGCGATTCGGAGAGGATTTACTGGAAGAAACTATTTTGATTACCTATAAGAAAATCGAAAGTTATAATCTTGACTATCGCGATAAGCAAGGCAATCCTAATCCCGTTAAATTTGTCTCTTATATTTGGAAACGAATTGATGGATTTATAATTGATTCTTTAAAGAAAGAATTAACCGGGTCTAATTTTTACAACACATACAATGAATATAACTTAAACAGATTTACGGGTTATCGTGAATAACAAACGAGAGATTTATCACTTTTAGGGGTGTCACATGACATATAATTCATGTCAATCTTTTACGCTCGCCACATTTTTATACCTCCTGACAGATCGCAAAAGACCACTGACCCAATCGTATAATTTACATACACTACAAGTGATGAGATATTGCACAGCGGTGAAAAAGGACGCACCGCGCAGCACCCCCAGCACGCCAGCACACCAGATTTTAATTGACATCTCAGCGGAGCGATAGTATATTGTATCCTAATCAGTCAATTCGCCAATTTGGCGAGTTAGGAGATAGTAATACAATGAGCGTAAATCGATATTCAAATCTATCAAAAGACGAATTGTATCTTATTTCTCGCGCAGAGTTTGAAAGGCAAAAACTCATAACGAGTGCTTTTGCCAACCGTCTGTTTGATAATCCAAAAAGAACAGCGGATGTTTTAGATACACTTGCTCGTAAAGGGCGGCTTCTTCAGATTCAGCGCGGTAAATATCTTCTTGTGCCGATCAAAGCCCCCAATCAGCAATGGGCGCCGAATGAATTTATGGTGGTCGCTTTGTGGATGGGAGACACACCTTACTACATCGGGTATTTTACGATGTACAACTATTGGGGTTTTACCGAGCAGATTCCCCAAACGATTTTCGTTCTCAACCTTAAAAAGAGCGTCAAGAAAACGATTGGTAACCTGAAATATGAAGCATTGCGGATTGATGAAAAGAAGTATTTCGGCGTTCAGAAAATCAAGATTGAAGATGTGGATGTTTGCATTAGCGATAAGGAACGGACGCTGGTTGATTTTATGTATAACCCCATGGGCTCTTTTGCCAATATGGGGACGGTTCTTAAAGATAACATTGACGGGATAGACCTAGAGAAATTTGTTGATTACCTTATTCGTTTCCCTGTTGTTTCGGTGCGTAAACGGGTTGGTTTTTTCCTTGAAGAGATCGGTTGTAAAAATTCCCTATTGAAAAAAATAAAGAAGAATATCGGGAATAAAGATACCTATGTGGCGTTAGACCCTTCAAAGAAATCGCGCAAAGGCAAGATCAATAAGGAGTGGGCAATCATTGTTAATGGATAGAGAAAGACTCCAAGACATTATCCCCGCGATTGCCGGGAAACTTAAATTCCGACCGGTTATTGTCGAGAAAGATTATTACCTTACAGTTATCCTTAATAATATTGAGAAGTTGCTCAGTGATAAAATCGTTTTTAAGGGTGGTACGTTGCTTAATAAGGCGCATCTTAATTATCACCGCTTGAGCGAGGATTTAGACTTTACGTATTACGCCCCATTAACAGCACGGTCACAACGTTCTAAAGCTATTACACCTATTTGCGAAAAGATGCCGGATTTTTTGAAAGTTCTTCAACTGACGAGCGATAAGCCGGAGGGGGAGGGTTTTAACAATTCAAAACAGTACGTATTTAAAGCTAAATACCCCTCGGTTCTAACGGCAAAAGACGATATTATCAAGATTGAGATATCTCTACGTCAGCCACCTCTTGATAAGCCTGTTCATACCGAGATCAAGCATTTTTATCAGGATCCTTTTACGGGTGACGATTTATTTCCGTCAGGGAAAGTCTTGTCGTTGTCATGGAATGAAGCGGTTGCCGAGAAACTTAAGGCCGCTATCTCCCGAAAGGACGTAGCGGTCAGAGATTATTATGACCTTTGGCATATTGCCGAGTTTGGATTTGACTTTTATAACGATAAATTTATCAGGCTTTTTAAGCGCAAGGTGACTGATGAGGGTTACACCGGTGATTACAGGAAAGATTTCGGCCTCAGCGCAGATAAGCTTTCGCTTTTACGCAGGCAGGTTGATACTGATCTTATGCCTGTGATTCGTGCTGGTGAGAGCTTCGATCTTGATAAAGTTTTTGAACGGTTTAATCCAATTTTGCAAAAGCTCTAAGTCTATTTGGAAGAATGACGCATAAAATGGCGCAAAGGAAGCTTAT
>Ga0315279_10002641_pt1 | contig 26455 bp, 20 predicted proteins | sample YL17G06_20_MG_FD_203694 | JGI IMG/M metagenome (GOLD analysis project Ga0315279, IMG submission 203694) | Sediment microbial communities from Yellowstone Lake, YNP, Wyoming, USA - YL17G06_20 | ecosystem: Environmental > Aquatic > Freshwater > Lake > Sediment | place: USA: Wyoming | collected... | reverse complement strand
TGTATTCTTTGCTATACCTTTCTGGGTATGGTATTTCTTTAGAAGATTTAAAGAAGTTTAGACAATTAAATTCTAAAACTCCTGGTCATCCTGAATATGGAGAAACTCCTGGAATAGAAGTTTCCACTGGACCTTTGGGGCAAGGATTTGCCAATGCCGTAGGAATGGCACTGGCAGAGAAAATGTTGGCAGTCAGATTTAATACCAAGGATTATAAAATTGTTGACCATTATACTTATACTCTTTTAAGTGACGGCTGTATGATGGAAGGTGTTACCTCTGAAGCTGCTTCTTTAGCTGGTCATCTGGGCTTGGAAAAGTTAATAGCTATCTATGATGATAATAAGATATGCCTGTCTGGAGAAACTAAAATAACCTTTACTGAATCGGTAGCCGATAGATTTAAAGCTTATAACTGGCAGGTAATAGAAAATGTCGATGGTCATAAAGTAAAAGAAATTAAAGATGCCCTGCTAGAAGCCAAGAAAAGCAAAAATAAACCTACCTTAATTATGGCTAGAACCCATATTGGTTATGGAGCTCCCACCAAGCAGGATTCCAGCAGTTGCCATGGTTCACCTTTAGGTGAGGAAGAGGTCAGAGGTCTAAAGAATAATTTAGGTCTTCCTTTAGATGAGAAATTTTATGTTTCAGCTGAGGTAAGAGAATTTTTTGAGAATAGAAAAAAAGAATTGATTGAAAAAAGAGAAGAATGGCAGAACATATTTGAAGAATGGACTAAAAAGTTTCCCCCATTAAGAAAGAAGTGGGATGAAGCCTTAAATTTAGTCCTCCCCCCAGATTTAGAATTGGAAAGTTTGGAAATAAAGTCTCCGGTAGCTACTCGAGTAGCGTCATCGATAATCTTGAATAAACTTGCTGATGAAATTCCTTATCTTATCGGTGGTTCAGCAGATTTAGAACCTTCTACCAAAGCTTATTTAAGTAAATATGAGGATGTTCAAAAGGATAACTTTAATGGTAGAAATATCAGATTCGGAGTTAGAGAACATGCGATGGGAGCGATAGTTAATGGTATTGCAGTGCATAAGGGATTTAGACCTTATTGTTCCACTTTTTTTGTTTTTTCTGATTATATGCGCCCCGCTATTAGGATGGCAGCTTTAATGAAGCTTCCGGTAATCTATATCTTTACCCACGATTCTTTCTTGGTAGGAGAAGATGGCCCAACTCATCAACCGGTAGAGCAACTTGAATCTTTAAGGACTATACCAAATCTAAAGATTATTCGACCTGCTGATGAAGAAGAGACCAAATTAGCCTGGAGAGAAATCTTAAAGAAGACAGAAGAGCCTACCGCCTTGATTTTATCCCGACAGGATTTGCCCCATCTGGAAAAATCTCGTGGAGTAAAAGAATTCGCTCGTGGTGGTTATATAATATCTCACCAAGAAAAAGAAGTCCCTCAAGTAGTATTAATGGCCAGTGGCAGCGAGGTTTCGATAGCTCTAAAAGTAAGCCTTATATTAAAAGTGAATGGCATTGCCAGTCGGATAGTATCTATTCCGGATAGAGAAGAATTTTTAAGACAAGAAAAAAAATACATAGAAGAGGTCTTAGGACCTGGGGATGCTCTTCGAGTAGTGATTGAGGCTAATACCGGCCAAGGGTGGTATCAGCTATTGAATAATTCTTATTATACGGTATTTATGAAATCTTTTGGAAAAAGTGCCCCAGCCCAACAATTAGCTGATTATTTCGGTTTTACCCCCAAAAAGATTGCCCAAAAAATCATACAACTTTGTCAGGGGACATTGACAGGAGACAAGTGCTGATACTCTAAGGGCTGCTCAGAAAGAGCCCGAAAAATACAAGAATCTTATTGTGCGAGTAGCAGGCTACGGCGATTATTTAATAACTTAAGTAAGACCTTACAAGATGGAATAATCAGCTGTACAGAATACCAATCTTACTAAAATCAGAGAGTTTTAAAAATTATAAAAAAAATTGTTAAATAATTCTTTATAAATTTAAAAAAGTATGATAAAGTATTATTCAGGTAAGAGGTCATACCAGCAGATAACACACCACATACTAAAATAAATATCCTATAGGTGGTATTAAAATGAGTTTTGAAATAATAAAAAGACAATCTACTTTAGAAGTAATTATCCAACAGATAAAAAGCCAAATAAAAAAGGGTATTTTAAAACCCGGAGAAAAACTGCCTTCCGAAAGAAAATTAGCTGATCTATTAGGAGTAAGTAGAGCATCTGTTAGAGAAGCTATTCAAGCCCTTGCATTTTCAGGTTATCTTGAAGTAATTCAAGGTAAAGGAACCTATATTTTAGATACAGCTACTAAATATGATGAAATCATTAATTTTTTTTCGGGATTATCTAATTATTCTCTAGATTATCTCATGGAAGCAAGAATTATGTTAGAAGGTGAGTTTGCACGGTTAGCAGCTTTAAATGCAAACCAGGAAGAAATCGATGTAATTGAAAGAGTTTTTAATGAAATTGCCAATTCTAAGGATTTAAATACCTTTTTTGTCAAAGATTTGGAATTTCATTTAACCATAGCTGAAGCAACCCATAATCCCATCATGAATGGATTAATGAAAATTATAGGAGAAATGCTATATAAAGAAACTCGGAAGATTATTGAAATATCCAGAGATACTAGGGAAAATACCATTGAAACTACCAGGGAGTTGGTCCAGGCTATTAAAAAAAGAAATGCCGAACAAGCGAAAGAATTGATGAGCGAACATATTAGGAATATTAGAGTATCTTTAGAATAACATTAATCTCACTAACGATGAACATATTGATTCTTTTCTTTTACCGAGAATCTGCGTGAGCCTTTAGAAAACAGGTTTAACCCATTGACATATAAGGAACACGAGGAATTCAACTTTTCACCCTAAAGGTGAAGCAAATATATACCAAAAGTGCCCTCAAAGTGGCATAATTAGTGGTGTTGAGCCTACTAAAAACCCAAAGAAAAGGAGCACTTAATGGCATGATTGATAAAATTGAATTCACAGCAAAAAACCTTACCTCAAATGCAGGAGTTTTGCTACTCCTTAATTATACAGAGGAACCAAGAATATTTCAAGAACTTGACGAAATTTTGATCTTTGATAATAAAAGTACAGAAGCAATAAAGATGAACTACTTGAAAACCTTGATTTGCGGCGGTTTGGTAGGTGCAAGATAAGCTGGAAAGGTTTCTTTGGTTAATAGCAGAGCAGTTAATGTTGAAGGGAATCAGGAAGGAGCCCTTAAAGGATACCATCCTCATCACCAGGGGAATAACTGTTACCACATTCTGATGGCATTTTGTGATGAATTAAAGGCTTTATCCGTTCTGGGAATACATACACCTCTAATGGTACTGCCGAAATGATAAAGGAAATTATAGCAAACCTCCGAGATGAAGTGGACAACATCGTTTTTTAGAATGGACAGCGGTTATGAAAGCGAAGAGATCGTAGAAGTTATTGAAGAAGCAGGATACCAGTACGTGGTAAAAGCTAAAGAGTATACAAATTTGCTTGAAAAGGCTTATGACAGACCGGTTAAAATCTGGGAAGATTATGGCTATCCAAAGCAGGCTAGGTCTGTCTTTATGAAGCCTGACCAATAGAGCAAGGCAAGGAAGTTTGCAGTGGTCAGGGAATTAAAACCGGAAGAAGACAGAAAACAACTAAGCCTTTCAGAAAGTAGTGATTATACCCTGCCATATAGGTTACCAATACTACCTGGGAACTTGCTGACACCGTGAAATTCTATGAAAAACGTGGCAACTGCGAAAATTAGATCAAGGAAACCAAGTATGATATGAACATTGGCTCTTTGAAAATGAAATCCTTCTCTCGCCAAGGAAGCGTTTTTCCAGATCATGATGCTGGTGTACAACATATTCCTGCTATACAAAATGGATAAAGTTTTAGCCAGTGAGGATAGGCAGTGGATACTGACCTTCAGATTAAAATAGGTGTTGGTGGCGGGTAAGATTATAAGGACTGCCAGGCAGACTAGATTGAAGCTTCTGGAAGGGTATCCTTACCAAGAAGTGTTTCAGTAAAAAACTGTTAAAGAACAAGACCTGTGGATAAAGGAGAGCTTTAGCTATCTGTGGATAGTTTAATAGTTTTGCCGTTTTTAACCGAGAAAAAATAAAAGTTTTCTTGAAAGGGGGTGAAGAAAATAGTAGAATTTGAATGTAGATTCGCAGATTCATCCTGAAATTTATGAGGATTTTAGATGAATTTAGCAAAAAATCTGCGTAAATATTTCAGACGCAGATTTCGGGTTATAGTTAAAAAGGAGGAATATTTTATGAAATGTTTTATGAAATGGTCACTGAGCATGATTCTTATAGTGGCTATGGTATTAGTTGTCATTTCTATAGGATTTGCTCAAGAGAAAGTGACGATCACTGTGGAGGACTATTTTCTCGAGAGTGATATTGGAAAATTCGTCGATGAGATGGCTGTGGAATTTGAAAAGAACCATCCTAATGTTAAAATAGATCACGTATCTGTTCCCTTTGCGGAACTTCTTCCTACTGTCTTACAACAATCACTTACAAGTACTCTTCCTGATATAATAATGGCTGATAATCCTTGGGTTCCACAATTTATTAAAGCCGGTGTGTATAAAGACATAACTGACAAAGTGAAGGAGTGGGGATGGGAAAATTGGGAAGATTTCTTTAAAGGAATTCGAGAAGTCACAAGTTCTGAGGGTAAAATTTACGCTTTCCAGGTTACTAACAATAACTTAGCTTTGTTCTATAGGAAAAGCCTTTTAGATAAGGCTGGTATTGATAACCCTCCCGAAACCTGGCAGGAACTTAAAGAGGATTGTAAAAAGATAAGAGAAGTTTTGGATATCTATGGATTTGCTTTTGATGCTTGTGCCTCAGAAGAGGGGACCTGGCAGTTTGAACCTTTCCTCTGGAGCAATGGGGGAAGCCTTTTGGAACTTGATCAACCTGAAGCAATTGAGGCTCTGCAATTTTTGACTGATATGGTCAAAGAAGGGTATGTTTCAAGAGATGTAGTTAATGTAGTTTCGCAAGGTGATCCGACTCAGTGGTTCGTCAATGGAGAGGTTGCTTTTATGATAAATGGTAACTGGGAATTTTCTTGGCATCTAACCGAAGACGTGACGCAACGATTAGGCGATGTCGGAGTGACTGCTATTCCACGTCAAGATAAAGGTATGCGGCCCATAGGTCCATTTGGAGGAGAGTGTTATGGGATCAGCAGTAGTATTAATCCTGCCAAATACGATTTAGCGTGGGAATTTTTGAAACTCTTAGTTTTGCCAGATAACATGTTAAGACTAAACCAAAATGGCCGCGTAGGATTACCAACCAGAGCTTCGTTAGCAGATAAAATTGTAGCGGAGCAGCCTCTTCTTAAAATTTTTTTGGAGCAGTCTCAGTATGGTCTTCCGCGTCCATTAATGGGCGGAATCGATAAGTACCCCGATGTATCTTCGTTTGTTTGGGTGGCGATTCAAAAGGCTTTGACTGGAGGGGCTACTCCTGAGGAGGCTTTCAAAGAGGCAGCTCGAAATATTCAGGGGCTTTTCTCTCCCGAAGACTACGAGAAGTATAAGCAGTTAGCGAGAACACTTCTCCAGGAAGCTTCTGGAAATTAATGGCATATATATTCCTTCCCTCCCCGGCGTAAACTCCACGAGGAGGGAAGGAACGAAACAAGGAGGTTTTTTAGTGAAAGCTTCTTCTTATAAATTATACTTTTTTCTGATTCCTGCTTTGGTGTATCAGCTTATCTTTGGTATTTACCCTCTTATCTATAATTTTATTTTGAGTTTTAAAGATGTTAACCTTATCACCTATATGGGAGGAACTTCCCAATGGATAGGTTTTTTCAACTATGCACAAATCCTAAAGGATACAGTTTTTCAAAGGACATTTTTCAATACTTTGATTTTTACTGGTTTATCTCTCTCTTTTCAGTTCATCATTGGTTTTTTATTGGCCCTTCTTTTCAATCGCTCTTTTCCTCTCAAAGGATTGTTGCAGAGTTTGATAATGGTCCCCTGGGTTTTACCCATTATAGTGAGCGGGTCTTTTTTCCGGTGGTTTTTTAGTGATCGTGGGATGTTGAATGATTTTTTCCTTTCCTGGGGTCTAATTGATAAGCCTGTCCACTGGATTACCAGCCAAATACTTCCTCTCTTCTCAGTAACTATAGCCAATATTTGGTTAGGGATTCCTTTTAGCTTTGTTCTCCTCTATACTGGTTTGACAGCTATCCCCTTAGAGCTCTTTGAGAGTGCAGAGATTGACGGAGCTAATTGGTGGCAAAAGGTTATCTTTATTACCGTTCCGCTTTTAAGACCCGTGATTATTACCACCCTTATCCTGGGATCTATTTTAACTGTGAAGGTCTTTGACTTGGTTTGGATCATCACCCGAGGAGGACCAGGAGAGGTATCTCATCTTTTGAGTACTCTTTCATATTCTTTAGCCTTTGACAAATTCCAGTTTGGAAAGGCTTCCTCAGTTTTGGTGATTATGTTGTTGTTGACGATTGGTCTTGCAGTTTTCTTGAATTCAATGAGAGCGAAGGAGGAATAGTAGTATTGGGTAAAAAACGACAATCCAAAGAATGGAAATGGACATTGATAGCCCTTATCCCCACAATCATTATTATTTTGCCTGTCTATTTTTTAACTATTAGTGGGTTTCAAACTGCAGCGGAGATTTTTCACCGTCCGATATATTGGTTTCCTCCTCATCCTACTCTGGAGTTTTATAATGATGCCTGTGTAACTCTTCTTCCTTACTTGAAAAATAGTCTAATTATAGCCTTGGGGAATCTCGCTTTGACCTTGGGGGTTGCTGTACCTGCAGCTTTTGCTCTGGCTAAATTTCGCTTGAAACTGGGAAAACTTACATTTTTTATATTAGTCTTTACTCAAATGTTACCTGCAACTGCGGTAATTATTCCTCTTTTTTTGATTTTTAATAATTTCAAAATGATTAACAATTACTTCAGTGCCATATCAGCTATTGCAGTTTTTACCATCCCTTTTGCCACCGTTATCCTTCGAGCTTACGTTCAGGGTATCCCCACGAGTCTCATTGAAGCCGCTTTTATCGATGGAGCGAGTTTATTCCGGGTGTTTCGGAGTATTATTGTACCACTCTCAAGTCCTGCCATTGCTACTACTGGAATTTTGACCCTCATTATGGCTTGGGGAGATTTTATTATTTCTTTAACCTTTCTGAAAGGCCAAACTATGCAGCCTATGAGTATCGGTCTATACCATTTTGTTGGTCAATATGGAGTAGAGTGGAACAAACTTATGGCGGGGAGTGTGATTTTTGCTATACCTCCCCTTATCGTGGCGCTTTTAGCAGGAAAGGCTATTGTTACTGGTTTAACTGCGGGTGCTTTTAAAGGATAATTATTAGGAGGAGATAATATGAGTGATTTATTTAGGATGGAAGGGAACCGTCTTATACGTGAATATGACTATGAGAAAATCTGGGTAGAACCATGTGGTAAAGACAGTCTACGCCTACGTTGCACAAAAGCAGCAGAAATACAGGAGAAAAACTGGGCTCTTTTGCCACAACCTGAATATAGTGTGGATATAAAGATGGATGGGGATAAAGCCTCTGTCACTAATGGAAAGATTACTTGCCGAATTAATGAATACGGATTTATAAGTTTTGAGAATGAAAAGGTAGAGATTTTAATTAAGGAAAAATGGCAGACTGGACATGATGTAAATAATCGTATATCACTTATGATACCTGGCCGAGAATTAAAACCAATTATAGGTGGAGATTACCATGCTACTGTTTGCTTTGAAGGAAATGAGTCTGAAAAGTTCTATGGACTTGGCCAACATCAAGAACCATTTTTAAACTTAAAAGGTTGTGTGTTTGAGCTGGCACAGAGAAATTCTCAGGTTACTATCCCGTTTGTAATATCTAATTTAGGGTATGGATTTCTCTGGAATAATCCGGCTTATGGCCATATATCATTAGCAAGAAACTGCACAGAATGGACTGCAGAGGTTACAGATCTGATTGATTATTGGGTTACTGTAGGAGATACTCCTAGTGAAATTTTAGAAAAATATACAGAAGTCACAGGACGTGTTCCAATGATACCTGAATTTGCAGTTGGTTTCTGGCAGTCAAAATTAAGATACAAAACTCAAGAAGAATTACTTAGTGTAGCGAGAGAATATAAGCGTAGAAGGCTTCCCATTTCAGTTATAGTTGTTGACTTTTTTCACTGGCCAAAACAAGGAGAGTGGCGATTTGACCCAGAGTGCTGGCCTGATACTAAGGGAATGGTAAAAGAGCTTAAAAGTATGGGTATAGAACTTATGGTTTCTATATGGCCTACCGTTGACCCTCTTAGTAAAAATTATAGAGAGATGAAGCACAAGAGTTATCTTGTACGTACTGAACGTGGAGTACATACACAGATGATATTTCGAGGTAATGAAAATTTCTTTGATGCTACAAATCCAGGGGCTCAAAGATATGTATGGAATAAGGCGAAAGAGAATTATTTCAGGTATGGAATAAGACTCTTCTGGCTTGATGAAGCAGAACCAGAATTCATACCTTATGATTTTGATAATATACGCTATTATCTAGGATCCTGCCTTAAAGTTGGGAATATATATCCATTAATGTATGCCAAAGCATTTTATGATGGTATGACTGCAGAAGGTATTACTGATGTTATTAATCTTGTCCGTTGTGCCTGGGCAGGTAGTCAACGTTATGGTGCTGCAGTATGGTCTGGGGATATTCATTCAAATTTTGAGACATTGAGGAAGCAAGTCCGAGCAGGTCTTAATATAGGACTTTCTGGTATTCCATGGTGGACAACGGATATAGGGGGATTCTTCGGCGGGAACCCTAAAGATACTAGATTTCGAGAACTAATTGTACGCTGGTTTCAGTATGGAGCATTTTGTCCCTTATTTAGAACTCATGGGTATCGCTTGCCTATAGTTGAAAATCTAACGGGAGAAGATGGTGGGTCAGGAGATTTTGAGACTTGTGGACAGAATGAAGTATGGAGTTTTGGAGAAAAGGCCTATGAGATAATAAAGGAATTACTCTTTATGCGTGAAAGATTACGTCCATATATAATAGAACAAATGAAGATTGCTCACGAAAGAGGGACTCCACCTATGCGTCCCCTATTTTATGACTTTCCAGAAGATAAAGAGAGTTGGAATATAGAAGATGAATTTATGTTTGGTCCAGACATTCTAGTAGCACCAGTACTTTATGAAGGAGCAAGGAAGAGAACGGTTTATCTTTCTTCAGAGGCAGAATGGAAAGAAGCTAACACAGGGCGTATATATAAAGGAGGACAATACATTGAATGTGATGCACCCATTAATGTGATACCTGTTTTTCTTAAAAATGGTGCGGATTTGCCAATAAATAGGTAATTTAAATTCAAAGATGAATTTAGCAAAAAATCTGCGTCAATATTTCAAACGCAGATTTTGGGTGAAAGCACTACTATTGAATAATAGGGGGTGATTAAAAGAAATAAGTTGTTTTGGATGTAAGATTTTTATAAATAGTATATTTTAAAAAATTTTAAAGGAGATTAATTAAAATGAAAAAATTATTACTAGCTTTTTTGTTTATAGTTTTACTTTCCAGTGTTGTTTTGGCAGATGCTCCATTTCATATCGGAATAATGACAGGTACAGTTTCACAGCAGGAAGATGAACTTAGAGGTGCAGAGCGATTAATCGAGGAATATGGGCGAGTTTCAGATGGCGGCATGATTAGTCATGTAACAAGTCCTGATAATCCTGATGCGGAAATGGAAACAACAATTAGTCAAATTACTGCTTGGGCAGATGACCCTTTAATGAAGGCTATCGTTGTCCAAACCGCAATATCAGGAACAGTTGAAGGTTTTAGAAGGGTTCGTGAGCTTAGACCGGATATTTTTCTATTTGCGGGATCTCCGCAGGAAGATCCGGTAATGATTGCTGAAGTTGCTGATCTCTGCATATTTCAGGATAATTTTTCACGTGGTTATCTACTTATCTTAGGTGCTAAAAAATTAGGTGCAGATACTTTTGTGCATATTTCCTTTCCGAGACATATGAGCTATGAGCTTCTTTCCAGAAGAAGAGATATTATGGTGGAGGCAGCTAAAGACCTTGGCTTAAAATTTATCAATGCAAGTGCTCCAGATCCAAGAAGCGATGTTGGGGTTGCCGGTGCTCAGCAGTATCTTCTTGAAAAAGTTCCCGCCTGGATAGAGGAATATGGCAAAAATACCGCTTTTTTTACTACAAATGATGCGCTTGAAGAACCTCTTATAAGGCGAGTCGCAGAGGGCGGTGCTATTTATGTTGAAGGCGATTATGCCTCTCCGACAATGGGTTATCCGGGTGCTTTAGGGGTTAAATTCGAAGAAGCAGATAAGGGCAATTGGCCAAATATCGTTAAAAAAGTTGAAGAGAAGGTTATTGAATTTGGTGCCTCCGGACGTATGGGGACCTGGGCTTTTTCTTATCCTTACTGCATTGCTGCTGGACTTGGAGAACATGCCAAAAGAGTTATTGAAGGTAAATCTGAATTATTAGATAAAAGTGATATTATGGATGCTCTTGGCAAATATACACCTGGCGCAGGTTGGAATAGTAGTTATTATGTTGATGCAGATAATGTAGAAAGAAAAAATTTCTTGCTTGTCTATCAAGATACCTATATTTTCGGAAGAGGCTACTTAAATCAGACATCTGAGGTAATACCTAAAAAATATTATGATAAAAATATTGGAAAAAAATAGTTTTAGGCAATAACCTATTAATACTGCTCTAAGTGGGAAGAGGAGGTTTTTCCTCTTCCCACCTTCTTTAATTTTCTAATAAGAGAAAAGGTGGTCGAATGGAATCAAAGGAAAAATATTTATTAAAAATGGAACATGTTAGTAAGGATTTTTATGGCACTAAAGTATTAAAAAATATTAATATTTCAGTAAAGCCTGGTGAGATTATTGGTTTGGTAGGGGAGAATGGGGCCGGAAAATCTACTTTGATGAATATTCTCTTTGGGAACCCTATTATCCATGAAACCGGTGGTTTTGAAGGGAAGATAATTTTTGATGGCAAGGAAGTAAATTTTGCTTCACCATTTGATGCAATTTATGCGGGAATTGGAATGGTTCATCAGGAATTTATCTTCATCCCCGGTTTTACAGCAATAGAGAATATTCTGCTAAATAAAGAACCGACAAGATATAGTTTTTTTTCTGAAATTTTTGGGGATAAACTCAATGTACTAAACAGAGAAGAAATGAAAAAAAGAGCAATTGAGGCCATAAAAATATTGGGAATTGAGCTCAATCCTGAAATAATAGTTAAGGAAATGCCGGTAGGTCATAAACAGTTTATAGAGATTGCACGGGAAATTGACAGAAAATTACTGAAATTGTTAGTGCTTGATGAGCCAACAGCAGTACTGACAGAATCTGAAGCCGGCATAGCAATGAAAGCAATAAAAAAACTTGCCGACAAAGGTGTTTCTGTAATATTTATTTCCCATAGACTGCAGGAAATCCTTGATAGTTGTGACAGAATAGTAGTTCTTAAGGATGGTTCTGTTCAAAAGGAGTTAATCCCGTCAGATACTAACCCGAGAGAAGTTGCAGAATATATGATTGGTCATGAACTTACAAAAAGCATCTGGAAATCCAAGGAAATAAGAAAAATTAGTGAAACTATTCTGGAAGTTAATAATTTATGGGTAGACATGCCTGGGGAACAAGTTAACGGAGCCTCATTTAAAGTAAACAAAGGAGAAATATTTGGTATCGGAGGACTTACCGGTCAGGGGAAATTGGGTATTGCTAATGGTATCATGGGGCTTCATCCTGCAGAGGGAGAAGTAAAGTTTAAGGGTAAACCTATTTTTCTTAATAATTCTAAATATGTATTAGAACAAGGAATAGCTTTTGTGTCTGAAGATCGTCGTGGACTTGGGTTAATTCTTGATCAGCCCATTTTTAAGAATATCACTTTTACAGCAATGCAAATTAAGGATATGTTTCTTAAATCTTTATTAGGTGGACTTATCAAATGGAGTGATGATAAAGCTATGATTAAAATTACCAGAGAATACATTGATGCTTTACAGATTAAATGTGAAAGTGAAAAGCAGCTTGTACGTGAGCTTTCCGGGGGAAACCAGCAAAAGTTATGTATGGCTAAGGTATTTGTCTTGAAACCAGAACTAATATTTGTTTCAGAACCTACACGAGGTATTGATGTTGGAGCAAAGAGTCTGGTTTTGGATACATTACGTGAGTATAATAGAAAATATGGTATTACGATTATTATGGCATCTTCAGAGCTTGTGGAACTTAGAGCAATCTGTGAACGAATAGCTATTGTCGATGAAGGACGGATTAGCGGAATATTACCTCCTACTGCAAAACTTGTAGAATTTGGGTTACTCATGTTAGGGATAAAATCTAAAAAAAAGGAGACTATAGGCAAATGAAGAAAAAAATTCAAAACATAATTGAAAATTTTGGTTTACCACGAATTATAATTTTCCTTTTTTTGGTTTTACTTTTTATTTTAACTCCATTCGTTGGGATTCGTTTTGATACTTCCATTAATGATGTTATTGTTAGGTTTGGGATGAATGGAATATTAGTTTTATCATTGATACCCATGGTAAAAACAGGTTGTGGTTTAAATTTTGGCTTACAATTAGGCATTATTGCCGGGATCCTCGGTGCAGTTACTAGTATAGAGATGAATACAACAGGTTTTACAGGATTTTTTACCGCTATTGGGATTGCATTTTTTTTTGCTATCGTTTTTGGTTTTTTATATGGCCTTCTTCTTAACAAGGTTAAGGGAGATGAGATGGTTGTAGCAACTTATGTGGGTTTTTCTTCGGTTTCCTTTATGAGTATTATGTGGTTAATGCTTCCTTTTAAGAGTCCGAATATGATCTGGGCATATGGAGGGTCAGGACTAAGAACAACCATAAATACTAAAGGCTATTGGTTTCATGTTTTAACTGATTTTCTCCAAATTAAAATTGGGCATTATATAATTTTTCCAACGGGTACTATTTTATTTTTTGCCTTATTAACTTTTTTGGTTTGGGCATTTTTTAGAACAAAAATAGGGGCTGCCATGATCGTTGTCGGTTCTAATGCTGATTATGCAAACTCCTGTGGTGTAAATGTGGATAAAATGCGAAGTATTTCGGTAATATTATCTACTGTTATTGCCGCCATTGGAATAATTGTCTATCAAGAGAGCTTTGGTTTTATTCAGTTATATACGGCACCACTCTTTATGGCCTTTCCAGCAGTTGCGGCCTTACTTCTTGGAGGCGCCACTGTAGGAAAGGCGTCTATTAAAAACGTTATCATTGGGGTATTTCTCTTTCAGAGTATTTTAACTATGACTCCATCAGTAGTTAGTAATATTATCAAGTCTGATATGTCAGAAACTATTAGAATAATTCTTTCTAATGGTATGATTGTTTATGCATTAACAAGAATAACGAGGGTAAGAACATAAGAAAACAAAGTCTAACAAAAACTATGAATCCGGGTGTTCGTTTCTTAATAAATTATGCTGTACCTATTATATTTATCATTTTGGTTGCTTTTGCTATTCCTTTATCAGGGCTTTCAGGGGAATATTTTATCAGGGAGCTTACGATAAGGCTTTCCAGAAATTCATTTCTTATTCTTGCACTTCTTATTCCGGTCATGGCTGGAATGGGCATGAATTTTGGTATAGTTCTTGGAGCAATGGCTGGAGAGATCGGTCTTGTCTTTATCACGGATTGGCGAATTATTGGGATGCCGGGCATGTTATTAGCCATGTTGATTTCAACACCGATAGCAGTTTTATTAGGTTATTTTGCAGGAATAATTCTTAATCGTGCTAAGGGAAGAGAAATGGTGACTGGATTTATGCTTGCATTTTTTATGAATGGTATTTATCAGCTTTTTGTGCTTTATGGAATGGGCAACATTATTCCTATTTCAAATTCTAGCATTCTATTGCCGAGAGGATATGGTATCAGAAATTCAATAAGCTTACTCGGGATTAGACAAGTTCTGGATAAATTAATTCCTTTAAAGATAGGCGATATACTAATACCTGTTGCCACTTTTTTAGTTATTGCTACATTATGTGTATTTATTATCTGGTTCAGGAAGACAAAACTAGGGCAGGATATGCGTACAGTGGGGCAGGATAATGAAGTTGCCAGAGTTTCAGGGATTAATGTTGAAAGAACACGTGTTTTATCGATTGTTATTTCAACTGTATTGGCCTGTTATGGACAGATTTTATTTCTGCAAAATATTGGAACTATGAATACTTATCAAAGTCATGAACAGGTTGGAGTATTTGCTATTGCTGCTCTGTTAGTGGGTGGGGCGTCAGTGGCTAAAGCTAATATTCCTAATGTATTTATAGGAGTTATTCTCTTCCATACGATGTTTGTGGTGTCGCCTCGGGCTGGAAAGGCGCTTATGGGTCAGGCACAACTTGGAGAATATTTTAGAGTTTTTGTCTCTTATGGGGTAATTGCCTTCTCGTTGGCATTGTATGCTTGGAGAAAACGGGTTGAAAAGGAAAACGAACGTAAAAAGATTATGAATTATAGAAAAAGCATTCTTGTAAAGTAGCAATACGACAGGAGGAAATAAATTTTGAGAAAGCGAATTATAATTAGAACAGCTCTCGTTTCTGCATTGATATTGATCGGAATTTTTCTTTATGTAATTGGTAAGGAACATAAAGTGCTTATTGATAATAGAGATATTTCTGTTGGTGATATTACTTACAGTGCAAGTACTACTTATGTAGTTCGGGTTGATAATCAAGAAATTGGTGTGATAAAAAAAGGCGAGAGAAATGCGGCAATAGTTACAGGGGTAAGCCATAAGATTGTGGTAGAAGAGATTAAAAGTAATGTTTTGACTGGGGAAAAGCATGAAAAAAGATTTAGACTAAAAAACAATGAAAGTGCTACGGTAAATATACCTGCAATGATAAATAATGCAAATGAATGGATTGATAAAACAAATTAAAGGAGAATAAAAATGCTAAATAAAAAATATGGTAATAAGCTTTGTGAGATAATGGTTAAAAATAACCTTGATGCTATGATGATTGGCCCTTCAGTTGATTTAGAGTTTTTAATGAAGTATTCGCCACACCCCGATGAGAGATTCCAAACATTATTTTTCTTGTCAGATAAAAGATATTTCTATATTTCACCAGAACTTACATATGAGGAAATTAGGGATAGGCTTGATAATGACGTTGATATTTATAAATGGGGAGATCATGAAGGATTTATTGATGCAGTTGTAACTGCGATTAACCGCTATAAATTGGTGGGTAAGAATATCGGTGTCAACAATGGTATTTCAGCGATAAATTTAATAGATATTCAAGAAAAAATAAATGCTAAATTTATTAATGGACACGGTATTTTAGAAATGCTTAGAGTTATAAAAGATGAGAGTGAAATAGAAAAATTAAGAAAAGCTGCAAAAATAGCTGATGAAGTTATGGGTGAAACCATTGATTGTATTTGCCCTGACATAACAGAAAGAGATATTAAGAAAAAGATAGAAGAGCTATTTATGCAAAAAGGAGCTGATGGATTATCCTTTGAACCTATTATTGCTTCAGGCCCTAATAGTTCAATGCCACATTATTGTGAGGATTCAAGAGTAATTCAAGAAAAAGATATAATTATTTTAGATTTAGGTTGTAAATATAAAAGTTATTGCTCTGATATTTCAAGGACGGTATTTATAGGTGGAATAACTGATGAAGAAAAAAAGGTCTATGATATTATCCTAAGGGCAAATAAAGCGGGAGAAGAGACAGCAAAACAAGGTGTGAAAGCAGAAGATGTAGATAAAGCATCAAGAGATATCATTCAAAACGAAGGCTATGGCCAATATTTTCTTAATAGAACCGGTCATGGTATCGGTATTAGTGTTCATGAAGCACCCTATATAAAGACCGGAAACAAACAAATACTAGAAAGAGGAATGGCATTTAGTGTAGAACCAGGTATCTATATGCAAAATAAGTTTGGTATGAGAATTGAAGATATCGTTGTAATTGGAGCAGATGGGCCTGAAGTACTAAATAATTTTACAAAAGAAATAATTGTGATCAAGTAAAATGTACCACCTGAATATTACTTTTTATATCCTGATAAGATAGCTAATCGATTACAATGGGAAATATAAAAATATGAAAGGAGTATATATCAATGGTTAATGGTTATGCAGGAAAGTTATTAAGAGTTTTTCTTGATGAAAAGAAGGCTAAAGAAGAAAATTTAAATTTTGATGATTTAAGAAAGTATATAGGTGGAGTAGGATATGGGGCTAAACTTTTGTATGATGAAGTAAAAGAAGGAATTGACCCCCTGGGACCTAACAATAAAATGGTACTTACAACTAGCCCATTAACAATGAATGCTATACCAGGTGGAGGAAGTATAGAGTTATGTTTTAAATCACCTCTAACCAATGGTTGGGGAGAATCCAAGTGTGGCGGAGATTTTGGACCAGAAGTAAGGAAAGCTGGTTATGATTTTATAATTATTGAAGGAAAAGCGGATCAACCGGTGTACTTGGTTATTAATGATGGGAAGGTAAGCATTAAACCCGCTGATCATCTGAAAGGCAAAACAGTAACTGAAAAAATAGAGAAAATAAAGAACGAACTGAGTGATTCAGATTTTAAAGTTATGTGTATTGGCCCAGGTGGAGAAAATTTGGTAAAGTATGCTACCGTGATGTTTGGAGGCCGTGCTTCAGGTCGATGTGGTGCTGGTGCAGTGATGGGCTCTAAAAATTTACTGGCGATAGCGGTTAAAGGTACAAATAAAATAACTCCTGCCAAACCTGAAGAATTTAAAAAAGCTATTCGGGTAGTAATGAAGGTGGTAAAGGAAAATCCTAATACTGCCGCTTTTAGAGAAGGTGGAACCATAGGTGATATGCCGGGGATTGATGTTGAAGGGGATTTTCCTACCAAAAACTGGCAGTCTAATTCATGGGGGAAAGGAGAGGAGATATATAATTATTTTTCCCATAATAATCTAATTAAAAATAATATGTGCTACCGAGGTTGTCCTGTAGCATGTGGAAGAATTGTACAGGTTAAAAATGGACCATATAAAACCCCTGTACATGAAGGGGCAGAATATGAATCAATGGCAGCATTTACTGCTTTTGTGTTAAATAAAAATGTAGATGTAGCGGTTAATAGCACTTATTGGTGTAATGAATATGGTATTGATACAATTTCAGCTGGGGCGTCGATAGCTTTTGCTATGGAATGTTATGAAAAAGGTATACTTAATCAGAATGATGTTGATGGTTTAGATTTAACCTGGGGTAATGCTGAAGTTTTACCGATTTTAGTTAAAAAGATTGCCTTAAGAGATGGAATTGGATCACTTCTTGCTGATGGAGTCAAACAAGCTGCCCAAAAACTGGGAAATGGTTCAGAAGAATTTGCCATTCATGGAAAAGGCTTGGAAGCTCCTGCACATGATCCTAGATCGGGGAAAGCTTTAGCTATTACCTATGGAACTGCAAACCGGGGAATGTGCCATATTCATCCCTTAGAAGGAATGGCTTATGATTCTGGAAAAAAGGACTTCGGGATGATGAAATATGGCGTTCCTGATCCCTTGACTGTAGATAGATGGGAAGAAAAGGGGAAAGGGAAAATTGTAAAAATATTACAAGATGGTTTAATAGTACCAGATATTTTAAGTACTTGTAAGTTCTTGATGTATGTCGGATTAACTTTAGATAACTATGCTGAGATGCTTTCAGCAATAACAAATTGGGATATAGATGGTAAAGAGCTATTAAAAATAGGAGAACGGGTAATTAATTTACAAAGATTATTTAATATAAGAGAAGGCTTCACCAATAAAGACGACCTTTTACCAGAAAGAATGAGAGGGTTACCTAAATTTGGTGATTATAAAGATGAAAAAAAATGTGTAATTAAAGATTATGAAGGTATGCTTAATGAATATTATGAAGCAAGAGGATGGGATAAGCAAACGGGTAAACCATTACCAGAAAAACTGCATTATCTTGATATTACCTAATCTAATAATCAATGATTATCATAAAATAATTATTTATTTTATAGAATAAATTTAAAAAAGGCTGAAAATAAAAATTAAATTAAGCTCAAGGAGGTTTTTTGTGAAGAAAGAAATAAAAGAATTAAAAGGGACTTTTGTGGTAATGGTTACACCTTTTGATAAAAGTCAAAATATTAATTTTAAGGCAATGGAAGAAAATATTGAATGGTATATTGAAAAAGGTGCTCATGGATTGATTCCTCTGGGTAGTACTGGTGAGTTTGCTAGTTTAACTGAAAAAGAGCGCTATGAAATAGCTGAATTTGTGGTTAAGATTGTAAATAATAGACTTCCAGTATGTATAGGTACTACTGCAGAAACAACAACTAAAACGATAGAATATACTAGACATGCTGAAAAAATTGGTGCAGATGCAGTACTTATTCTACCACCTTATTATTATAATCCTGTACAAGAAGAAATTATTTATCACTATGAGACCATATCAGATGCTGTCAATATTCCTATTATGATTTATAACAATCCAGGGACATCTGGAGTGGATATCCAGTTAGAAACAGTTCTTAAATTAGCAGAGAAAGAAAATATTAAATATATTAAAGAATCTACTGGGGATATCATTCGTTTAAGAGAAATTGAACGGCTTGGTCATGGAAATATTATTACTTTTTGTGGTAGCGAAGAGCTTGTATTCGAATCATTTTTCCTGGGAGCTCAGGGTTGGGTATCGGTAATTGGTAATGCGTTACCTGAACTATCATCGGCAATCTACGAAGAAACTGTGATCAATAAAAATTATAAAAGGGCAAAAGAAATCTATAATGCTTTATTGCCTTTGTGTATTGAACTTGAGACTTCTGGAAAATTAGTACAAATTATCAAATATTGTATGGATAGAAGAGGAGTAAATGGAGGTAATTTTCGTTCTCCCCGTTTACCATTAAGTAAAGAATACTGTAAAAAAATTGATAGGCTATTAGAAAAAGCTGTTGAATTTAATAAAAGAAGGTGATTTTATTAAAAAACAACCAGCCAGTATATTTAACGATGCCATAGGACCGATTATGAGAGGTCCTTCCAGCTCTCATGTGGCTGCCTCAGTTAGGATTGGTAATCTCGCACGTCAGTTAATAGGTGGGAGATTAAAGAATGTTGTGATTGAATTTGAAAGACAGGGGGCTATCGCCCCCACCTACCATACTCAAGGAACTGATATTGGTTTTGCTGCAGGATTATTAGGATTACAACCAGATGATCAGACTTTACCTATTTCTTTGGAGAAGGCGAGGGAAGAAAATATAGGTATAAAATTTAAAATTACCGATTTTATTGCTGATCATCCCAATACCATAAAAATGATGTTGGCCAATCAAGAGGGCGAAAAGATTAATTTAAGAGCTATTTCGGTTGGTGGTGGCTTGATTGAAATAAATAAAATTGATGAATTTTCCTTGTTAATTTGTGGGGATTTTTATGAAACATTATTATTTTATTCCGGAATAACAAGTAAAGAAGCCAAGAAAATAGTAGAGCAGATTAAGAAGGAAATTAAAGAAATTGCCTATATCGATTTATCGGAAAATAGTAAGCAACGGCAAGGCATTATTAATTTAAAATCTAGTTCAAAATTATCTCCGTCTAAAATCCTTTGGTTACAGAAATTAAAAAATATTTTATATATAAAACAATTAGCTCCTGTTATGCCGGTGGTATCTATAAAGGATTGTATTGTTCCATACAATACCGCTTCTAAAATATTGAGCTACTGGGAAAAAGATGGTGGAGAATTATGGGAATTGGCTGCCTTATATGAAAGTAGTCGGGGAAAATTAACACAAGCTAAAATATTTTCTAAGATGAGGGAAATTGTTAATATACTAAAATCATCTATTAAGACTGGTTTAAAAGGTACATTTTATCAAGATCGAATTTTAGGACCTCAAGCCTGGTTGATTGAAAAAGCGAATCGAGAAAATAAATTGATTCCAGGAGGTGCATTGAATCATATCATTGCTTTTACTATGGCAATGATGGAGGTGAAGAGTTCTATGGGGCTAATCGTCGCTGCCCCCACTGCTGGTTCTTGTGGTGTAATACCCGGGGCGATATTAGGCACAGCGCAGTATATAAATTTAGATGATGATAAGATAATCAAAGCGATGCTTGCTTCGGGAATTATTGGTGTTTTTATTTCAGAGCAAGCTACTTTTTCTGCAGAAGTTTGTGGGTGTCAGGCAGAGTGTGGTGTCGCTTCAGCAATGGCCGCAGCTGGTTTAGTCCAACTCATTGGAGGAAATGTTAAACAAGGTATTGATGCAGCTTCAATAGCCCTGCAAAATATGTTAGGATTAATATGTGACCCAGTGGCCAACCGGGTTGAAGTCCCTTGTCTAGGAAGAAATGTAATAGCCGCTACGAATGCTTTTGCTGCGGCTAATATGATTATTTCAGGTGTTGATGTGGTGATACCACTTGATGAGACAATTAAGGCTATGTATAAGGTAGGTGTTAGTCTACCTGCAGAGTTGCGCTGTACTGGTAGAGGGGGACTTTCAACAACCGAAACAGCACTTAAAATTATGGGAAAAATGAAAAGCTGATAATGTGTCAATAATAATGTTAAGTTTAAACATCTGACATATTTTTTAATTGACCTATTACCCATTATGGGGTAGATATGTATCTCTAAGACTTTGTAAACTTTGTCAGGGGGAATAGTTGTCTGACGCAGTTTTAAAAATAAAAAAAAGAAAGACAGAATGATTAAATAAGATTTAATAATTATGACTACAGGAATAATTTTTAATATTCAAAGATATTCAATTCATGATGGACCAGGAATTCGGACTACCGTTTTTTTAAAGGGATGTCCGCTTAGTTGCTGGTGGTGCCAAAATCCGGAAAGCCAGTTAAACGAGCAGGAAATGATATTTTGGGGAGATAGATGTATAGGTTGCGGAGCATGTTCTACGATTTGTCTTTCCGATGCTATTCAGATAAAAAATGGTATTCCGATCACTGAAAAACAGAAATGCATTCTTTGCGGAAAGTGTATAGAAAAATGCCCGGCTCTAGCCCGGGAAATGATAGGTAAAAAGATGACCGTAGAAAGCGTTATAAAAGAGATAGAGAAAGATCTGGTATTTTATGAAGAATCTGGCGGGGGAGTGACCTTCTCCGGTGGGGAACCCTTGGGACAATCTGAATTTTTAGAGGGTCTCCTTAATGGTTGTCAAGAAAAGAAAATTCATATTGCAGTCGATACCTCGGGATATATTTCCTGGGAAATTTTAGACAAAATAAGCCCCAAAGTAGATTTATTTTTGTACGACCTTAAAATAATGGATAGCAAAAAACACCAAAAATATACCGGGGTATCCAATGAGATCATTTTAGAAAATTTAAAGAAACTCTCCTCGGTACACCATAATATCTTTGTTCGTTTTCCAGTTATTCCTGGCATAAATGATGATTATCAAAATATCAAGGAAACGGGAGAATTTTTATCTTCCTTAAAGATAGCTCAGGTCAATCTTCTCCCTTATCACTATATAGGCATAGATAAATACAAAAGATTGGGAAGGACTTATAAGTTAGCAACCACACAACCTCCTTCGGAAGAAAAATTATCCGAGATATCCGGGATTTTAAGGAAGTTTAATCTGAATGTAAAATTAAGAGGTTAATTTATATGAATAAAAGAATAGAAAAATTAAGACAGGAAAGTTTAGATACTCAACCTTATGTTTCTATCGAGCGAGCAAGTTTAGTAACTGAAGCCTATCAGAAATATGCCGGAAAAGTTTCTTCTCCAGTACTTCGGGCTTTGACCTTTAAACAGGTGCTGGAAAATAAAGTTATCTCTATCGCTGAAGGGGAGCTTATTATGGGAGAGCGGGGGGAGGCGCCCAAAGCTACTCCTACTTTTCCAGAATTATGCTGTCATAGTATGGAAGATTTTAATTTAATAAATGACCGTGAAAAGATTGCCTTTAAGGTGAGTGAAGAAGATAAAAAAATTCAAGAAGAGAAGATTATTCCTTATTGGGAAAACAGGTCGATGCGCAGTCAGATATTTAAAGAGATGACCCGGCAATGGAAGGACTGTTATGAAGCAGGTATTTTTACCGAATTTATGGAACAGAGAGCCCCTGGGCATACGGTAGCCGATGATAAGATATATCATAAAGGTTTTTTAGATTTCCAGAAAGATATTAAAAAGAGTCTGCAGAACCTTGATTATTTAAATGATGTTGAATCCTATCAAAAACAAGAAGAATTAAAGGCTATGCTTATCTGCGCCAAGGTTATAATCAGGCTTGCTAAACGTTATACTGATAAAGCTTTAGAGATGGCCAAGAGTGAAAAAAATTCCCCAAGAAAGAAGGAGCTATTAAAAATCGCAGAGGTTTGTTCTCATGTTCCAGCTAACTCACCCCGAAACTTTTGGGAAGCTTTGCAAATGTATTGGTTTGTTCATGTAGGGGTTATTACCGAACTTAATACCTGGGATTCATTCAATCCAGGCAGATTAGACCAGCATCTATACCCCTTTTATAAAAAGGAATTAGAAGAGGGGACGTTGACTGAAGAAAAGGCAAAGGAACTTTTAGAGTGCTTCTGGATAAAATTCAATAATCAACCAGCACCACCCAAAGTAGGAGTAACTTTAGCCGAAAGTGGTACCTATACCGATTTTGCTAATATTAATAATGGTGGATTAAAGATAGATGGCTCTGATGGAGTGAATGACTTAACCTATCTGATACTCGATGTAATCGATGAAATGAGACTATTACAACCCAGCACTAATATTCAGTTGAGCCAGAAGAGTCCGGATAGATTTTTAAGACGAGCTGGCGAAATAATCCGAAAGGGTTGGGGACAACCTTCAGTATTTAACGCTGAAGAAGTGGTCGAGGAGATGCTCAGACAGGGTAAATCCATAGAAGATGCCCGATGTGGGGGAACCAGTGGTTGTGTAGAGACCGGTGCCTTTGGCAAAGAAAGTTACATCTTAACCGGTTATTTTAATTTAGTAAAAGTGCTGGAGATAACTTTAAATAACGGCATTGACCCTCGGACTGGTAAGAAAATAGGGATAAAAACTGGTGAACCAACCCAATTAAATTCTTTTGCAGAATTATTTCAGGCTTTCAAAAATCAACTTCACCATTTTATAGATATAAAGATTAGGGGAAATAATATAATTGAAAGATTGTATGCTATCTATATGCCCTCCCCATTCCTCTCCATAATAATTAGTGATTGTATTGAAAAAGGGAAGGATTATAATGCTGGTGGTGCTCGCTATAATACCGATTACCTTCAGGGCGTAGGAATTGGCACCATTACTGACGGTCTATCAGCAATTAAATACCATATCTTTGACCAGAAAAATATAAATATGAAAAAATTAAAAGAAGTATTAAAAGATAATTTTGTTGGTCATGAAGAAATACGTCAATTATTTTTAAATAAGACCCCCAAATACGGGAATGATGATGATTATGCCGATGATATTATGAAGTTGGTATTTAATGCTTTTTACCAGGAAGTAAATGGAAGAAAAAATACCAAGGATGGGGTTTATAGAATAAATATGCTTCCTACTACCTGTCATATTTATTTTGGTTCAGTAGCGGGAGCTACACCTGATGGAAGAAGGGCCGGAGCACCTGTCTCAGAAGGAATTTCACCAGTACAGGGGGCAGATCGTTTGGGACCTACAGCAGTTATCAAATCAGCCGCCAAGATGGACCAGGTAAAAACCGGAGGGACCCTTCTAAATCAAAAGTTTACCCCTCAATTACTGGAAGGAGAGGAAGGAATAAATAACCTTGCTCACCTGATTAGGGCTTACTTTAAATTAGGTGGGCATCATATCCAATTTAATGTAGTAAGTGCAGATACTCTAAGGGCCGCTCAAAAAGAACCTGAAGAATACAGAAATCTTATTGTGCGAGTAGCAGGTTATAGTGATTATTTTAATAACCTCAGCAAGACCTTGCAGGATGAAATCATCAGTCGAACAGAACACCAGTCCTATTAGAATTTAAATATATAAAAAATTTTCCCCCAAAAGAAGGATTTTATAAACTTTTTAATAAAATAGGGACACATCCCATTTCCTTCTAAACCTAAGGACAAGAAGTCAAAAGACCAAGTGATATATGAGGCTCACCTACAGTATGGCTATACCTTAAAAGAAATAGCAGAATATATTGGCGTGTATTATACTACAGTGAGCAGAGCGATTAAAAAAAATGAGGGGGAAGATAAAACGTGATATTGCAAGATCTAACCCCATAATCAATCATGACGTGCATTTACTGGGGTAAATTAAAGTCATCAAGATTGACTTTATAGTTAAAATATACTAAAGTTGTATTAGTGAAAGAATAAAAAAATATGTGATATTTTAAATTTATATTTTAATTTTAAGAGAAAAAAATTACGGGGAAAATGAAAATAAAGTCTATTTATTTTCAAAAATTGATAGTCAAAGAGGTGTAAGAATGGACAAACACACTTTTACCGCAGTTCTTCATAAAGAAGAAGAATTTTATGTTGCAGAATGTCCTGAAGTAGGGATTGTTAGCCAAGGACATACAGTTGAAGAAGCAATTTCTAATTTAAAAGAATCGACCGAACTATATCTTGAAGAATTTCCCTTACCCAATATTAGTCGTTCAATTTTAACTACTTTTGAGGTTTCTAATGTCTAAACTAAAGAGGAATACTTAGACAAGCTAAAGTTGATGTTGAAGAATTTGTTAGAAAGTTATAACAACTTAAAAAAGAATTTCTCTCTTTTTATTTTAAAACAGCTAAACGCACTTTAATTTTAGAAAAATTGGCAATTGCGACGTTTTTTTAACCTTTTTTAACCTCACCGAAACTCTGCAACCCTTATAAATAGCCAGTTTCAAATTTTAAATAAATAGGAACACATCCCATTTCTTAGACAATTATTATTTTTGATTTTAAATTAGATAAATAGGGGTATACCAGGTCAATAATTCGATAACTTTTAGCGGAAAACCTATAGGATCTGAGGAGTTATAGGATGCGCTTGGGCTCAAGTTACAAATGCAACACTTAACTTTGGTATAATATACCAAATACCAAAAGAAAGGAGTTGCATATGACCCATTGTTATCAGTTAAGTATTAATGAACGTGAAGAGGTCAGCCTTGGATTAGCCCAAGGGTTAAGTAAAAACTATATTGCGCTATCTCTTGGCCGATCATCTAGTACCATCTGTCGCGAAGTCAACCGTAACACTGCAAACGGGCAAGTTTACAGAGCGGTTAAGGCTCAACATCGTGCTCATAAGTTAACTCATCTTGCCCGCAAAAAACGAAAAATGGATATCAATCTACCTTTGAAACAATACGTTCTTGGACAACTGGACCAATTATGGTCACCAGAACAGATTGCCAAACGCCTAAAAATATTGTATCCTATGGATATGGCAATGCAAATCTCGCCTGAAAGTATCTATTCGTATTTATATGTTTTGCCGCGCGGGGCCTTACGCAAGGAACTCATCAGGTGTTTACGGCATAAACACATAAACCGTCGTCCACGCGGCGGCAAGTCCCGCCGGAATTGCGCCTCTATTCAAGACTATCTAAGCATTGAAGAACGTCCTGCCGAAGTTGCCGATCGGATCATTCCTGGCCATTGGGAAGGCGATCTTCTCATGGGACATAATAATGGTTCTGCTTTGGGTACTTTAGTTGAACGAACCACCCGTATGACCTTCTTAGTTCAGCTTAAAGATAGAGATGCTACCACCGTACGAGAAACTTTCGCTAAAGAATTTAAGCATCTTCCCAAAGGCTTAAAGCGTTCTCTAACCTATGACCAGGGCCAGGAAATGGCAGAACATAAACTTTTTACCAAGAGCACGCAGATTAAAGTTTATTTTGCGCATCCACACTCTCCTTGGGAACGTGGCACTAATGAAAACACCAACGCTTTGATTCGTCAATTTTTTCCCAAGGGTACGGATTTTTCAAAAGTAACCTTAGCAAGCATCAAAAAAGCACAAGATATGTTAAACGACCGGCCGCGGAAAACTTTAGGTTTTTTAACTCCGCATGAGGTCTTCGGAAAACTGTTGCATTAGCAACTTGAATCTACCGCGTCCCTATTTTTTATGTGATAAAAACGTAAAAATTTCAAAGATATGCTCCTGTTATCTAACAAAATTAATCGCATTTGAATGTATATTTGCCTTCTAACCAATTAAAAATATTCGGAAGCTCGTCCCAAAATT
>Ga0315279_10002640_pt1 | contig 26463 bp, 21 predicted proteins | sample YL17G06_20_MG_FD_203694 | JGI IMG/M metagenome (GOLD analysis project Ga0315279, IMG submission 203694) | Sediment microbial communities from Yellowstone Lake, YNP, Wyoming, USA - YL17G06_20 | ecosystem: Environmental > Aquatic > Freshwater > Lake > Sediment | place: USA: Wyoming | collected... | reverse complement strand
GGCTAGAGGCAGCACGACTAGTGCTCTGGTCAGCGGGGGGGAGGCCGATGAAGGCGACCACAAGGATCGTGGCCGCCAGGATGAACCCGCATTCAAGGATCGTAATCACAGTTTTCTTCATAGCTGTACTCCAGATAAAGAACGATAGTCATTGCCCAGAGGTTATCCGGGCGTCTATTCCCACTTCGTTTTCAGCCACGATTCGAAGATTGCCTTTTGGAGGATTGTTGGCTTTTCGACTCTTGCGATCTTGTAGGCAGGAACATCTTGAAGCCGAAGCGTGACATCGAATTGCCGCAGCCTGTTGTCACGTAAAACTGTGAGAGCGATTTTATCACCTGGTTTAAGCTCAACGATTCGTTGTTGCAGTTCGGTGGAGCGAACGCGATATCCGTTCAGCGCGACAATTTCGTCATTGATATCGAGCCCGGCCTCGTATGCCGGCGACCCGGCGATCACGAGTGTCACGCGAGTCCTGTTATCGCGGTCGACAGTCTGCAATCCCAGCCATGGCTTTCGCTCGGCGTCTCTTGCCTGAAGAGAAAGCCCCGCATATCCGAGCGAGCGTTCCCAATCGAGCGGCATGGTGCCGTAGACATGGTCTTCGAAGAACTTCTTCAAGCTTCCTCCTGCAAACTGTTCGGCGACTGCCTGGAAATCGTCGATCGTGTACCCGGGGCCGCTCAGTGGAAAGCGCTGGTACAGTGTGCGCATCACGTCGTCGAGGGAGTACATGTTGTTTGAGCGCTGCCGAATCTCGAGGTCGAGCACCAGACTCACATCAGCCCCCTTGTCATAGTAATCCGACTCCGAGTTGTATGCTTGCTGGTTTTGCTTCCAGTACTTGATCCAGGCATCGAAGCCGGATTCCGTTGCAGACTGGAACCGGTTTCCGGGGCGCTGACGATCACCCTGCACGGAGGCAGCGATGCCCTGCAGGTAGGATGAGTCCGGCAAGAAGCCTGCTCTGGTGAGCTGCAATCCGCCATAGTAGGAGGTTGTGCCTTCGGCGATCCAGAGCTCCTTCACGTAGTTCTCCTTCATAAAATTGTACGGGAGGATACCTCTCGGCCGAAGCTGCTTCACGTTCCAGGTGTGGAAATACTCGTGTGAGACCAACCCGAGAAACCCGCGGTAGGAGCCGGGGTTCTTGAACACGAATGGCTGTGTTTGCATGATCGTTGAGTTTATGTGCTCGGTGCCGCCACCTCCGGGCATGAGATGAAGCATAAACACATATCGTTCGTACGGTAGATCCCCCCAGAACGCCTTGTTTACTTCCACGATCTTGCTGATGTTCCCGATCAAAGTATCTGGCTCGTAGTTTCCGTCTCCGGCGATGCTGAGCACGTGGTTCTTCCCACCAGCTTTAAACTCAAAATCCTTCTGATTGCCAATCTCAAGAGGACAGTCGACAAGGTAATCGAAGTTCGGTGCAGAGAATTTGAAGAGCTCTCCCGGAATTGCATCGAGCCCGGTCGTGACATGCCACTCCTTATACGGGACGACGCGCAGCGTTAAGGGAAGGTGGCGGTATTGTTCGACGAACATAAAAGCGGCGCAGCCATCAACGAACGCATGGTCGTCGTTCAGTCCGCGCGTCCTCATATCGAATTCATTTGCGAAAACTTTGTATCGCGCGATAATCGTTGTGGATGGCCCCTTCTCAATCCGCCACGTTGACTTATCAGTTTTTTCCCAGCGAACAGGCTTGTTGCTTCCGTCAACGACCGAGAATTCCTGGACTCCTCCCGCGAAATCGAACACGACGTACCGCCCTGTCCGCCAGATTGGCATCAGGAGGTCGAGAGACCGAGCCTTTGCCGGAAGACCCTTGAGTGAGACTTCGACCTCAAGGAGGTGCGTCCAGGGCTTGGACATGCCGAGTGTGTATTCGATGGAGGGTGTTTGTGAATGCGCGAGTGCAAACAAAAGAAGAGCAAGGAGCGACAGAGCGACATGTTTCATCAGGATTACCTCCGCGGTGTGAGTTGATCCGCATTCTGTTGTCGGGAAAGGGTGAGCGCAGCGAGACCTTCGTCGAGAGGCCTCTCCGCCTTGTCTGGCAAGGGTGCCGGTGTCAGCGATGCGCCGGCCCATCACACAAGGCAATTGCGGATGGATCAATGACGGGATTTTTCTTGAAAAACTCCAGAAAGGAGAAACGAAGCAGGAAGGTGCCCAACTTCAAGGGCGAAGGATCCCGGCTACGTCGACGACCAAAGGGGAGAAAAGCAGCGCGTCGGGATTCTGCCGGTGGGCGTCCCAATCGGCCAGCATGGCATCGGCTTCCTTTTGAGGAATGATGCCCTTCTCAACCATCATCTGTGTGTGGGTGGAAAAGAACCGGTGTGCCCATTCCATCACACCACTGTTCGGGCCACCCGCGAGACACGTCGGGGTGAAGTCAATCAGCTCAAGGCCGAGTTTACGGAAAAGGATTGGCAGCTTCCCCGTCACATAGGCATCACCGCCTCCCGAACAATAGTAAGCACGGACGACGTCGGGCATGCGATCCCACGCTCCGCCACGGGGAAAGAGCGATAAGCCTTCGTAGTAGTAGTCCTGAAGCGCAATGATTCCACCAACACGCAGGGATGCTACGAGGCGAGCCAGAAATTTCTCCGGGTCAGGCACAAAGGCAATCACCCAGCGCACGAAGATGAGGTCATAATACCGGTCGGGAAGAGGAGCATCTTCCGCGGTGCCCTGGATGAGCGTGACGTTCGTCCATTCCTTGTTGGCAACGAGCTCTCTGAACCAATTCAGATAGAACGCCGATGGTTCCAGGGCGGCGACCTCGCCAGTCTCGCCAACGAGGTTCCTCAAATCCACTGATACGAAGCCAGGTCCCGAGCCAACATCAAGGCATTTCCACCCGTGCTGAACGCGGAGTCGCTCAAGGAACTTCCTCGTGACCGGTCCCCAGACTGTGTGTTGAAACTGCAGTCGCTCAAGCTCGGTCTGGTTGACGCCGAGGAGGTATTCTGGAGAATTGTTCATTCAGATGATCTGAAGAAGTTCGGGGAAGCGGTCAATGAGAAAATCGGGATGCAAGGCGATCATCTGGTCTCTCGTCAACGAGCCGTAGGTGACACCGCAGGTTCGGATGTCAGCGCGTTGTGCCGCTTGAATGTCATTGTCCGTATCTCCCACCATCAGTGTTTCGCGACTGTTCCACCCCTGATCGTTCATCACGATGTTGATGACAGCGGGATCCGGTTTAAACGGTATCCCATCACTTCCCTGGATTTGGCAGAAGTGCTCTGCAATGTCGAAGTGCTGCAACACGCGTCGTGTACCAGCGGTCAGTTTGGTAGTTGCAGTGGCGAGATTGATTCGTCTCGCCCGGAGCGTCTCGATTGTCTCCTTCACGCCTGGAAAGAGCGTTGTGGTTTCCAGGGCACGCGGTGGGTAATATGTCTTGTACATCTCTGCAGCTTCAGAAATCCGGTGGTGGAGATTCGGAGGGAGAAGGGCTGCAAACGTCTCCGTTAAGGGCTTTCCGATGAGGGGGTAAAGCTCTTCGGGCGCATAAGAGTCGACCCCCAGTTGTCGCAGCACCCAATGCTGAGCCATGGCGATATCGCGCTTCGAGTCAACCAGCGTGCCATCAACATCAAGGATGATGTTTTTGATCGCACGGTCATTCACAGCTTGCAATACCTCAGAAGAATAATCATTCTATCGTACCGGCTCCGGGATCGCGGCTCCGTCTTTGCGAGGGTCGGACGCGCCGTAGTTGATGCCTGTCGAGAAATTTCTCATCACCGCTTGTCCGCCTCCCATCACGGGCGAGTAATCCCCCCGCACTTGAAGCTGGTGGCCCATTGCTTCAAGTTGAGCTCGAACGGCAGGAGGTACACGGGCTTCAATTTGCAGATCACAGCCTTCGAACGTTGTCTTTCTGAATCGAGCGGCCTCCAGCGCGGCCTGAATATTCATGCCGTAATCCACAATGTTCGAAACAAATTGTGCGTGGGCCTGGGATTGATTCCAGCCGCCCATAATGCCAAAGGCAATCTTCACGTCACCCTTTGTCATAAACGCCGGGATGATGGTATGGAGCGGCCGTTTTCGACCTGCGAGGGCGTTGGGGTGCGTGGGATCGAGCGAGAACAGCGCACCGCGGTTCTGAAGCGCGAATCCTGTCCCCTCCGGTACAAGCCCTGAGCCAAAGTTCTCATAGTTGCTCTGGATGAGCGACACCATGTTCCCATGTTTATCGACAACCGAAAGGTAGATGGTGTCATCGCCGAGCTTGGGAGGGGTTCCCGTTTCGGGGGTGCAGTTGGCTTTCGCGGTATCTATTCGTGTCGATCTGTCATGGGCATAGGTCTTGTCCAGCATGCCCCGCACCGGAACCTCGGAGAATCGTTGATCGGCGACAAATCGCAGCATGTCGGCATAGGCGAGCTTCTTCGCTTCGATCATCACATGGAGGGCTGCTGCGGAGTTGTGCGTGCAGGACGAAAAAGGGAAGTTCTCCATGATGTTCAACATCATCAGAGCCGCGATCCCTTGTCCGTTGGGAGGAATCTCATAGACGGTCCATCCTCGGTACGTTGTGGAGATTGGCTCGACCCACTCGCTGGAGAACTCTGCGAGGTCGCTTGCCGTGAGAGCTCCGCCGTTCCGCTGGGAGCATTCGACGACGCGCCTCGCGATGTCGCCTTTGTAGAAGGCATCATGACCCTGGGAAGCAATCTTTTTCAAGCTCTGGGCGAGTCCCGGATTCCGAAAGAGCTCGCCAAGTCGCGGCGCACGGCCGTTGAGGAGAAACGTCCGGGCAGAAACCGGATCGTTCTTCAGCAATTGCTCGTGTGACGACCACAGGGCTGCAACAAGCTCGGTGACCGGGAAACCCTCCCCCGCATAGCGGATGGTGGGAGCTAGGATCCGCTCGAAAGGCATGCTGCCGAATCGCTCGAGGAGCTTCGCCCAGCCGTCAACGGTGCCTGGTACCGTTACGGAGTGAACACCCTGGTAGGGCATCGCTTGCAGGCCCTTGTCGCGCAGGAAGTCGATGGTGAGAGCCGAAGGAGCCCAGCCGCTGGCATTGAGCCCGTAGAGCTTACCCGATTTCGCTTCGTAGACGATCGCAAACAGGTCGCCACCGATTCCATTGCTCATCGGTGCAACAAGCCCCATCATCGCGTTTGTGGCGACCGCTGCATCGACGGCATTGCCTCCATCGGCGAGGATCGTGGCACCAACTTGAGCTGCGAGGGGATTCTCTGCGGCAACGATGCCGTAGCGCGTCACGACCATCGATCTCGCCTGTGACCGATCCTGCGCAAGGTCATCGCTAACGATTGCGCCCATAAGGAGAACCAAAAGAAAGAAGTTCTTTGTCATGGTGTTTGCCAATTGACATGTGTTGATGCACTATCGACGCACCCTGCATTCTGCCTACTGTTATCTGTCTACTGCCTTCTGATTACTCCCTACTTCTATACTTTCTACGTACACGGACTAAAGTCCGTGGCTACCCGCGGCGGTCTGCGTTCTGCTATCTCCCTCCTGTAATCTGATCTTTGTACACCTTCCCATCCTTCATGACAAAGCCAACGTGCTCCAGCGCGCTGATATTGTTCAATGGATCTGCTTTCACGGCGACGATGTCGGCAAACGCGCCGGCGGAGATTTCACCAATCTTGCTCTTCATGTCAAGCAGCTCAGCCGCCACAGTGGTTGCCGACTTGATGGCTTGCATGGGCGTCATGCCCCACTTCACCATGTAGGAGAATTCCTTTGCCTCATTCTCTGTCCATTCGAAGCCACCCGCATCAGTGCCGAAAGCGATCTTCACACCAGCTTTGAGCGCCTTGTTGAAGGTTGCAGGAAGGACTTCATTGAAGATCTTGTTCATGGCGTTTCCTGCAGCGGCGCGGCCCTCTGCAACCCAGACGTTGACGTAGATGGTCGGACACCAGTAGACGCCTTTCTCAACCATCAGCTTGACGCACTCGTCGTCCATGCCGAAGCCGTGTTCAATGGAGGCCGCACCGGCGTTGATTGATGGGATAATACCGTCAGGCGTCACGGCGTGAACGGAGAGCTTTTTGCGATGCATTCGTGTCTCATCAGCGATCGCGTTGAGTTCCTCGGCTGTGAAGTTCTGAAGGCTGCGGAACGATCCGTCAGGCAGACGATAGTAACTCCGGTCGGCGTAGATCTTGATCCAATCTGCGCCATACGAAATTTGCTCGCGCACTGCGCGGCGGGCCTCGTCAGCCCCGGTAATCTCTTGTAAGCCCTTCGGCAAGTGCAGTTCCCAGGCGTAGTCACGATTTCCTAGGAGATAGTGCCCCGTCGTGCTGATGGAGCGTGTTGCGACAAACATCCGTGGTCCGTCGATAATACCATTGTTGATGGCCTTCTTGAGGTCGACATCAGCATACATCGCACCTTCAGTCTCAAGGTCTCGAATGGTCGTGAAGCCGTTCATCAATGCCGTCTTGCAGGAAAGGGATGCACGTAAAGTGCGGTAGGGGATCGATTCCTTGAGGATCTGTTCCGCGTAGTCCTCTGCGGTAATGTCACCCTGCAGCAGGACGTGGGTATGGGCGTCGATGAGGCCGGGGAGGACCGTCGCGTTAGAGAGATCGATCACTTTCGCGTTGCTGGGAATCGTGATCGCTTGCCCAACTTGTTTGATTTTGTTTCCTTCGATCAGAACGATGGCGTTTTCCATTGGCTTGTCGGCTTTTCCATCGATGAGCTTGCCGCACTTGATGGCAATCAGTTGAGATTGAGAAAACCCGATTGACAGAACGAGCATCGTAAGCAAAAAAGTGATGATTGCTTTCATCATGACCTCCTTTGTTATGTACAGCGTTCAACTACGACTGTTGGCTGGAAGGGCGGAACTAATGAACGGCTTGTTCCAGGTCTAACGACACTAAGTTGATCAACGATGCTTGCTGCTGTAACACGCGTGCGACGCGAACAACCTCTGATTCAGCTTCGTTCCACTTTTTTTGTTCAATTGCCTCACGCACGCCGGGAAGCGTTTTCACGCCGTAGCCAGTGTAGAAGCCGGGCGCGTAGATCAAATGCTTGAACCATGGTCGGCCGGGAAGACCGTCAGGGCTAATAAGCGTCCTTTCAGCCTGTATGAGTTTTGCGTTCACGCCTTTCAGCGTTCCCGTAGGCAGCGGCGCTTTCATCTGTAAAGTCTTTTTCGCAACCCGATCATATCGCTCTGCACTTTGGGTCAAGCTTTCAACTGCATTCTCCAACGGAGCAAAACTGAGGTAGGGCGGAACGTCTTCCATCGACGGGGGAACATACGGTTCCTTCGGGTCGGCAATCGCCGTGAAGACCCCTTCGGCTATCTGTTTGTTGCGCTCTGTAATTTCATCCTGGAGACCCTTCTGGAGTTTCTTGAGCTCATCGACATACTGCTTGACCGTCTCGGCGAAATTTGTGAAATCGAACGGCAGGACATCCGCATCCGCCAAACGAATCACCGCGGTGCCGACCGTCTGTGCGAGCGCGCGACCGTAGGCGAAATCTGTGTCGGCGAAGTTCGTGTACCAGTAGAAGTCATCATAAATGGAGTGGTAAATGCCTCCGCCGTCCTCTCCTCCATACCCCAGGTTGAGTGACGCGACACCAAGGTGATCCAGAAACGCCGTGTAGTCTGAACCGGAACCCAATGCGCCGATGCGCAGTTCAGGCCGTGAGCGGGCTTCGTTCCGGTCCTCTGGCGAACGCGCATTCGAGATGCGAAGCAGCTGACTCCGCTTCCACACGGAGATGTGTTTCTCAGGGTCTTCGATTTCCTGCGCAACGCCGTTGATGAATCTCTCGAGTGTATGTGATCCTTCCACACCCAGAAAGCCTCTTGCGTTTGAATCGGTGTTGATGTAGAGGACTGCCTTCTGCTTCAACTCGTCCGCATGGGCCTCGACCCATTCTGTCGAACCGAGTAATCCCGGTTCCTCGGCATCCCAGGCACAATACACAATTGTCCGTTTCGGTCTCCATCCTTGCTTCAGAAGCTCAGCCATCGCTCGCAGCTCTTCCATCTGTGCAGCCTGTCCTGAGCAAGGATCCTGTGCGCCGTTGACCCATGCATCGTGGTGATTGCCGCGGATAATCCATTCATCCGGATATACAGAGCCAGGGATGGTCACGACGACATCGTAGATCGCTTTGATGTCCCAACTTGCTTTGACTTTGACATGGACCTTCGCGGGACCCGGGCCGATCTTGTAGGTGATGGGGAGTGCGCCTCTCCATGACTCGGGAGCAACCGGACCGGCAAGTGCGGTAAGCAGCGGTTGTGCGTCAGCAGAGGAGATGGGAAGAATAGGAATCCTGGTGAGCGTTTTCGCATCCTTGATGTCGAGTCGCCGTGCGTTGGCGGTTGCGCCGATGCCGGGTGTGAGTGGATCGCCCGGGTAGAGTGGCATATCCATTACGCTGCCACGCTGCACACCGTCCTTGGGCCGCCAGGGTCCCTTTGGAAACGCATCACCCTGATAGTACCCGTCATCCCGTGGGTCTGAGTAAATCAAGCAGCCGACGGCCCCCTTTTCTGCAGCGACTTTCGGTTTGATGCCCCGCCAGGACGCGCCATACCGGGCAATGACAATACAGCCTTTGACCGATACGCCCAGTCGCTCCAGTTGTTTGTAATCGTCAGGGATACCGTAATTGACGTACACGAGCGGCGCGGTGATATCCCCATCGACAGAATACGCATTGTACGTTGGAAGTTGTTCCGCGTGCTGATTCGAGGTGGGGTCAACTTGCACTGCTGGTTCTTGCATCAGGGCTCTGTACTTTGTCGGTTCCACCAAATCAACGACCCGCTCCTTCGGGGTCGGGAAGAGAACATCAAACGTCTCGATTTTTGCATCGAGCCCCCACTGCTTGAACGTTTCAGCCAGCCACTCTGCATCCTCCTTGTCGTAAGGAGAGCCCAGATGGTGAGGGCGGGCAGAGAGATGTCGGACGTACTCACGCTGTCGTTCCGCACTTGGAATGGCACGGAACCGTGACTCCCAATCCGAGGTCGTAGCGATCTGCTGCGCTTGCAGAAGTTGTGCGATAACAACGAGAATGGCGAGAGAGCAGGGATGTTTCATCAGATTCTCCAATGCGGCTGATTAGATGTGAGATGGCTCTGGAAGGTCAAGAAAGAGATCTCGGACAGCGAAGCAAAATATGAGGATTACTAAGGAAACAAGCAAGAATGAGGTTCCACTCTTCGAAGCAAATAAGATCAACAGACCCAGCTCATGTGCAGGCCAAAAGATGTTCGACGGATGCCCCCCGAGGTGTGACGGGGAAATGCTTCGTGGTGGCTGGCTCGGAGGGAAATCAAAGCGGACCGCACTTGTCGAAAGCTTTTGCCGGTGACGACATTGTACGTTTGAACGGTCAGATCATCGCTTGTCGGCAAGTTTTAGCCACTCCATGACTCATGATAGATAAGAAAGGCGTTCTCCTCCCCTCCCCCGGAATGATTTGCTGGACTCCTCCATTGGCTCCTATCGACCCCGACTACTCGATAATCATCGTTGGTGGTGAATTACCCTCGGCAAAATCGTTACTGTCCTTGCAGTAGATCGCGTAAGGATAAGCACCGTCCGGAACGCGAGAGTTGACGGTAAAATCTGCTGACTTCACTCCAGCAGTTAGAGGAATGGCCGAAACAACTGCTCCAGCGGCGTCGACAAGCAGATCATTTGGAACAAGGACTGTCGCATTGGACTGAAACACTCTGAAATTGACCTGCTCTCCCTTCTGCACTTGCAGGTTAGCGGGGTGAACGGTGTACCTGTTCTGGCGCTTGATGATTCGGACTCTGTGCGGCATAGTGTAAGCCTCCTCTTGAAAGTGTTATGGTTCAGTTGGACGGCAGCAGGTGGCGCTACTGCCTATTTTCAACTGCTCGGTGAATAGTCTGTCGGACCCCACCCGGCTCCTATCGACCCAGACTACTCGATGATCATCGTTGGTGGTGAGTTGCCTTCCACCATGTCTTCTTTGTCCAGGAGCAATATGCAGTAATGGAATTTCGCTCCCGGCTTGATCATTTTGTCGTCGTAGGGTCTGACCGTCGCCTTCGCCTGGCGATTCGTCGAAGGGATTTCATTGTTGCCCTCAAGCGGATTGCGGTCTTTAGGAAACCAAACGATGAAATCAGAATCTTCGCAGTGCCACGTTACTTTCCTATCCGCATCTGGAGCCGCCTTAACGCCCATCTCATTCACCTTCCACGGCATGTACCAAGGAATCTTGAACTTCTCTTCAATTTTTCCATGATGATTAGCCATAGCCAACCTCCTTTGTAACTGAATTCCCCCTGTAGGTTGAGTTATTTGCTTCCCCATCTCTTTTCGATCGCGCTGATTGAGTCTCGCGGGAACCCCCTACCTATTTTCACCTCCCTTCGGTAGCTGTACATATCGTGGATCAGCACGAAGGTTTTTCATTGCCGGATCTCGTTCAAGTTCCACTGCCGAATAGCCCTTACGGAAGGCCTTTTCTATCCACTTCAGTGCTGCAGTCCGTTCACCAAGTTCCTCATAGATGGCGCCAGCGCGACCCATGATGACCACATTATCTGGTGCCAGCACCAAAGCTTGCTGCAGAAGCTCCATAGCCTTCCTCGGATCGCGCACCATCGCGTAGTATTCAGATAGCGCACACAGGAGCTTCGCATCGCGCCGGTTAATCTGAAGCTCTTGCTCGGCACCGGCGATGGCTTTTCGGAAACACTCCTCCACCTTCTTCACGTCAACTCCAGACCATTGATATGCTGAGCCGAGGAACCCCCATATACGATAATCAGTGTCCTGCAACTTGAGAGCGGTCTCGTATGCTTTTGCTGCGTCAGTGTACCGTCCTTGGTAAAAATAGAGCGTTCCAAGTTGAGAATAGGCAACATAGTTTTTTGGTTCGATCATGATTGAACGCTCGAACGCCATCCTTGCTTCATCCTGACGACCAAGGTAGAAATACATTCCACCAAGATTGTTGTACGCTCGGTAATTGTCCGGGGTAAGTTCAGTGACGCGCCTGAAAGCTGTCGCCGCTTCTGCATACCTTGCAGTGCTGTAATAAAACGCTCCAAGATTATTGTAACCCGCCCAGTAATTCGGGTTAAGTCCAATTGCCTTCTTGTAGGTTTCCTCGGCTTTCGAAGTATCATTCAAGGCTTGATAGGCCCTCGCAAGTTCGCGGTATGCATCTGAACTCAGCGAGTCGATTGCCAGTGCCCGCTCGAATTGTTCGACGGCTTCCTCGTACCTTCCACCGCCATTTTGGATGAGTCCCAAGGTGATGTGAACAGGGGCCAGCGCATCACCCAGTTCAATAGCGCGCTTACAGTAGTTCACTGCTGACGGTATCCATTGGACATCTTTGGTTGCTTCATACTTGCGCCAGTAGGCTTCGCCCAATCCAGCGTATGCTAGAGCGTAAGAAGAGTCTCGCCTCAGTGCTCTCTCAAAAGCGTCGATTGCAGCATTGATATTTTGAGGCTTCTCATACCGGTACAGATAGCCCCGCCCTTGGAGATACAGCTCGTAGGCTTTTTCATCCTTGCTCTTGCCAGCGGCGGGTCCCCATAGATCAGCAGATCTGAGTTCGAACCCCATCATTTCCGCTATTGAGCTAACGACTCTGTTCTCTAGCTGAGAAGTGATGTCGGGCGGACTATCAATGATCTTGGAATCAATGACGAGCATGTTCTTAGCTTCAACCAGATTGACTGTCACCTGAATCTGGTGGGGCGCCCATTGGAAACTGCCGACAACGGCTATGGAGATACCTAATCCTCGATATGCGTCGCTCACATTTGTAAACCTGCGTGTCTCGCTGGACGACACCACCTTTAAGTCTCCACGAAGCTTTTGCAGTTGAACAAGCCCACTCGTGATCCTCTCGAAAAGACCGTCACAGAGAGCTTTCTTGCTTGAATCGCCGCCGATATTGGTGAACGGCAGCACTGCGATTATCTTCTGCTCCGGCAGCGCTGGCCCGCCGAACCATTTATGCAGCGCACCGCTGGCAAACAGTACTGCGGCAACGATCAAAACCGCCGAACTGATCACGATCGGAAGAGAGAGTCTGCCGCGAAGGGCGGCTGGAACGCGGATCACTGGACGCGGCGTTGGCGCCTCGCCAAGAAACTGCTTCAAATCAGCGCGAACTTCGGCCGCACTCTGGTATCGCTTCGTCGGATCTTTTTCGAGTAATCGGAGAATGATGCGCTCAAGCTCCTGCGGCATGTCGGCGCGAACGGTCGAAGGCGGAGCCGGGTCGGCATTCGCGATTGAGTAGAACAGCGCCGGCTCGTGCTCTCCGACAAACGGTCGCTTGCCAGTGGCCGCCTCGTACAGGAGAACGCCCAGGGAGAAGAGATCGCTGCGACTGTCGGCTTCAGCACCCAACACCTGCTCGGGAGACATGTACGCCGCCGTCCCAGCCGTCGGTGCCGTCCTCGTTGGCCGTGACTGAGCCGCGAGCTTCGCCAGGCCAAAATCTACAATCTTCACCTCGCCCCGTGGTGTGATCATGATGTTGCCCGGCTTGATATCGCGGTGAACGATGCCGGATTCGTGAGCGCGCTGAAGTCCGTTCGCGATTTGAACTGCGATGTGCACGGCCTCTTGAATACTCAGGGGTCCGCTCGCGAGCTTGTCTTTCAGTGTTTCGCCCTCGTAGTAGGCCATGCAGATGAACGAATGGCCGTCGTGGGTCTCATTAATTTCGTGCACGACCGCGATGTTAGGATGATCGAGCGCAGAGGCAGCCCGTGCTTCTTGGATAAAGCGGTTCTTGGCATCCTGATCGCGGGTCATGTCAGGTGTGAGGAACTTCAACGCGACGGAGCGGAGGAGCTTGGTGTCTTGGGCCTTGTACACCACCCCCATCCCGCCTTCGCCGAGTTTTTCAACGATTTTGTAATGAGAGATTGTTTGACCGATCATTGGAGAGAATTGCACGGCGGTTCGGAGGACGTTGTTCTCAAGGTTCCAGACCCGAGTGCCCGCGATGGTGAATGGACGAATTCGGTGAGAGAGCCGGGCGGGGCAAGTACTTCATCGGTAATATAACGATTGCCACTTCAACTTTCCCATTGTGGGACAATGCCCTGTCTGACTCCCTATGCTCTAGGCAACCGACCGTCCAGAAAATGCCCTGTTTCTGGCCTTTTCTGGCCATTGGGCAGCAGGGTAAGCAGATTCGGTTCAACCGGGCGGAACGAGCATGGTATCGCGGCACCATGATCGGTGATGCTGCGCTATCTCCGTCCGCCTGCTAATCGCTCTGCCGCAGGCATTCGGCGCAGTGTGCTCATGGCCCAAATCCCAACAGCCGGACCGATTGACAGAAAAGCAAAAGCCCAGCCCCAACCAAACCAATCTGCAAGAGTTGGGATCAATCGAATCGTGATGAGTGTCAGCAAGAATCCAAGGCTCGTTTGCAGTGTAAGAGCTGTTCCGACGTACTCGGGTTGACACAATTCGGAGATACAAGCTGAGAATTGAGCCGAGTCAGCTACGACGGCAAAGCCCCAAACCAAGCAAACAATCACCAGGGCAACAGGGCTGCCACCGTATAACATCCCGACGAAAAGAGCACACGAGCCACTGACCAACATCGATGCGATCGTGACAATGGTTCGGCCAAGTCTATCTGCGAGGAAACCGGCAAGCACGCTCCCGATTCCGCCTACTCCGATGGCCGCGAACGCGGCTGCGCTCGCCCAAGCCGGACTGATGGCCCTCAACTCAAGGCTTGAAAGCAGAAACAACGGAATCCAAGCCCACATGGCATAGAGTTCCCACATGTGTCCCAGGTAACCAAGATTAGCGAGCGCCAACTCTCGTTGGTGAAAGACTTCTCCGGCATACCTCCAATTGAACCTTTGGAACTCAAAGCGATGGGGACCCTCTCGCACGAAGAACAGCGTCACAATCCCGCCAAGTGCAGCAAGGCCGGCGGAGTAATACATCACATTCTGCCATGCATTGATGCTGCCCAAGGCGTTGATAACATGAGGCGTGGCCGATCCTAGCGTCAGTGCACCGACAAGCAGCCCGATTCCCATTCCTCTATCTTCTTTCGTCCAGGTTGCGATGATTTTCATTCCGACAGGATAAACGCCAGCAAGAAAGAGACCCGTAAGAAATCGAAGTGGTAAGGCCAGTGTCATACCAGTGGCAAGTAGAGGCATCAATGCCGTAACTGAGGCGGCCAAGAATGATGACGCAGCAAAGAGCAAATGCCCGGGAAAATAATCGGGGAGGTTCATCAGCGAAGAGGCGAAGGCTCCGATCACAAACCCGATTTGCACAGACATTGTCAGCCAGGCTTGGCCAGAAGCGCTGAGGTTCCAATCAGAAGTCAAAACGGGGACTACCGCCGACGCAGAGAACCACACCGACATTCCAAAAAGTTCCGCCAGCGATAAGACGAGAATGGTCCGACGTTTGTTCTTGTGATCGGGTATTTGTGTGATCCTATTCATCAAACGCTTTGGGGATCCCGTGGTGAGAGAGTGTCTGACCTATCATTTCAACCTCCTCTGGGTCTTCAAAATCACAGCCACTTGCTGAGAAGCGCTCGTGGGTGATTTTGGGACTTTGTACACCACGCCTCCACCAAACAACGGCGGATCCTCAAAATTTCTGCTGCTCATGGGAAGCGTTCGCAGGAAATTTTGGGACATGCCGCCTTCGCCGACTTGCCCCGACGGAGGCCCATTTCTCCGGGACGTAGTCGGGGGATTCTCGAGGATTCTGTAGTGGGAAATGGTTTGTCCGTTCATAGGATGCCTCTTCCGCTTTCGCTTCGCTTCAGCGGGATCCTCAAAGTCGCAACGACTCGTTCCGCTTCTCCCGCCACGATAATTACTCGAAGAAGGCGGGATCCCGTACAGCGGGACCAGAATCCCGCCTATGCCGTTGTACGGCATGCCGCATTATGCGCATTCTTCTTGTGGCGGCACAGGCGGAATCCCAGAGAGCGGGACGAAAAGCGCTCGTGGGGAAGTTTGGGACTTCACCTAACTTTTCAAGAATCTTGTAATATGAAATAGTCTGACTAATCATCGCTTTCAATCCTCAAGTTTCATGCGCCTCAGTAAACCTTTGAAGCGCGGGTCGGAGCGCAGTGGATCCCACGGCGGCTCAACCTTCAGGTGCGTCAAGTAAATACCTCGCTCTTCAGCGTAGGCTTTCTCGAGCCAGGCAATCGCCTGATCCTTGTCGCCCAGCCCAACGCAAACCAGTGCAAAGGCAGTAGGCTGTACGTAGCCCGTAATGGCTTGTTGCTTGAGCTGCTCGAGAATCTTCCGCGCCTGGTCCTTCTGCCCGGCCAGCCCGTAGGCGTATCCCAGCATCGCGAGTGGGTCCCCGCTTAGTCTGCTTGTCCCGGCTACAGCCTTTTGCAGATTACTAATAGCCTCGGGATACATGCCCTTTCCCAGATACGCGATGCCCAGCTCGTAGTACGTCGTCCCGACGTTCGGATCGAGCTCGGCCACGCGCTGTAGCGCTAGGATCGCGCGGTCGTATTGGCGTGCGTGGTTGTAGTTCGATCCGACGCCCACGGCGATCTGGACGGAGAGCGGGTCGAGTTGCTGGGCACGATGGAGCTCCGCAATGGACTCATCGAAACGTAAAAATGTCAGCATAAAAGTGGAGTACCAGGAATGTGCGGTCGAATAACTGGGATTCAATTGGATAGCGCGCTGGAATTCCCGTTCAGCGCCACTCCAGTCCATGTCGTAGGCCAACTTGACGAACCCCAACGAGGTGTGCCCTTCAGCGATCTGATCGTCAATTTCCAGAGCTTTCAGTGCCGCAGCCTTGGCCTTCGGGAACGCTTCGTCGGGGCGGAGATACGCCTGATTGGCGGAGTAAGCGTAGGCATCGGCGAGGCCGGCGTACGCCAATGGATCGCCGGGGTCAGACTCAATGGCCCGCTGGAAAAGCTCGAGAGCTTTCTTCAGTCCTTCTTTTGTCCTCTTGTTCCAGTAGAATCGACCCTTGAGATAAGCTTCGTGGGCTTCCGGATTGACCGCACGGGAGCTGGCCAGGCGTGTCTTCTCCTCCGGAGTCACGGCAACCCTGATCTGGCCGGCAATCGCCCGCGCCACCTCGCTTTGCAAGGCCAGAATGCCGCGCAGCTCGCGCTGGTAGCTCTCTGCCCACAAGTGTTTGTCCGTCGAGCCGTGGATCAACTGCACGGTGATGCGCACCTGCTCGCCCTCGCGCAGCACCGAGCCCTCAATGAGTCCATCCACTCCCAATTCCCGCGCAATCTGCGGCACGGGCTTTTTCACTCCCTTATACTGCATCGCCGAGGTGCGCGAGATGACTTTCAGCGCGGTGATCTTGGAGAGCTCGGCGATGAGCGCCTCGTGCATCCCGTCGACGAAGTACTCCTGCTCGGGGTCGCGGGAAAGATTTTGCAGCGGCAGCACAGCAATCGAATTGATGACCTCAGATGGACGCGGAACGATATACAACACAGCGATCACAACGACTGCAGCGAAGGCGACAAGACCTCCGTACAGATACATGCGTTTCTTCCGCAAACTAACCTTCCTCGTCGGCGCCTCTTCCGTCACCCTGGATTCAAGCTCCTTCTTTAGCCGTCTCAAATCCGCCATTAGATCACCGGAAGTCTGGTACCGGGTACTGCGATCCTTCTCCATCGCCTTCTTCACAATCCGCTCCAATTCCATCGGCACGTTTGACCGAACGGAAGTGATCGGCTCTGGCTCTTCATTCAGTATTCGATATATAATTGCCTGCTCATAATCTCCAGCAAATGGAAGTCTGCCTGTTACCATCTCATACATTACCACACCCAACGACCAGATATCCGTCCGGCGATCGACGTCCTGTCCCTGCGCCTGCTCTGGGGACATGTATGCAGCAGTACCAACAGTTGATCCTGTCTTCGTCAGCTTAGCCTGGCCGACCAACTTTGCCAGTCCGAAGTCGAGGATCTTCACCTGACCTTTGGTCGTGACCATGATGTTCTGACTCTTGATATCACGGTGCACAATCCCTTTCTCGTGTGCAGCCTGCAGGCCTTCGGAGGTCTGGATAGCGATAGAAAGCGCATCATCCAGCTTCAGTGGACCCGACTTGATCTTCTCGGCAAGGCTCTGGCCTTCGATGTACTCCAGAGCAATGAACGTCTTTGCTTCCGATTCGTCGATCTCGAAGACGGTAGCGATATTGGGGTGACTGAGGGCAGCAGATGCCTGGGCTTCGTGGACGAAGCGGCGGCGGTCGTCCTCATTAACAAGAAGGTTGAGAGGGAGGAACTTCAACGCGACAGGGCGATCGAGGTTGGTATCCTGGGCTTTATACACTACGCCCATCCCACCCTCGCCGAGTTTCTCGACAACCTTATAATGGGAAATGGTTTGTCCGACCATAATCCTCCTTCTTACTTACTTAAGATATTAAAGAGGGAACTCCCGTCGACGGGAAATGCGCTTGACCAGCCTTACGTCTCTGCGGACCTTAGCAAGCTGTTGAAGTCAAATCAGTTCCGATTTCGACTGATGACGACAACAGTGATATCGTCAGTCTGGGGATAACCGCTGGTGAACTGTTTCACGGCTTCAACGACGTGGTCAATCAGCTGGGAAGGCGAAGCGTCTCGGTGTCCGTTGATCACGTCAGCGATTCTCTTCTCTCCAAACATCTCTTCATCCTCAGTCATCGCTTCGGAGACGCCGTCGGAGTAAATGATAACGACATCTCCCTTGTTCATTGGAAGTGATTCTTCTTCGAAGGTGAATTCGTTAATCATGCCGAGCGGGATGCCGCCCGTTTTCAATCGTGTGGGTTCACGTGTGGTCGAAAGGAGGAAAGGATGTTCGTGGCCGGCGTTGGAATAACAGAGTCGCTGATCTTTCGTATCTAGAATGGCGTAGAACAGCGTTGCAAATTTCTCGGGGCTCGTGCTTTCAAACAGCAGACGATTTGAGCGTTCAAGGCATGTCTTGGGAGAGTTGGCTACAATCGTTTGGCCGCGCAACGTTGCCTGAAGGTTTGCCATCAACAACGATGCCGGTAAGCCTTTGCCGCTCACGTCACCGAGACAGATGGCGAGGCGATGATCATCGATGCGGATGAAGTCGTAGGAGTCGCCGCCGACTTCCTGGGCGGGAATGGTCCTTCCGGCGATCTCATAGCCGGGGATGACGGGAGGGGACTTCGGCAGGAGCTCCTCTTGAATTCTTGCTGCCAAACGTACTTCTTCCTGTATCTTAAGAAGATCTCGCTCCTTCTCGTACAAGCGAGCGTTTTCAACAACTTGAGCTGACTGCGCGGCAATGATGGAGAGTAAACGCTGGTCATTGTCGGAAAACGGCTTGCCATCTCGCTTATTATAGAGGGTCACGACGCCGTGGACTTCGGACTTGACCATCATGGGCACAGCAAGAAGAGAATGAATGGATTCAACCCATTGAACCCCCTGGAAGCGGTCGTCATGGCGCGGATCGTTGACCACGAGAGGCTTCCTATTGATATGCATCCAGCCGAGGACGGCCTGGCTGAGGTGGAAATGCTCATGCTCACTGGAGCTCACCATTGTGCGCACGAGTGTCTTCATCGATTGTGTAGATTGCTCTTCGACAAGAGTGATAACTCCCTGCTCGGCGTTGAGTGCGCGCAGCGAGCGGCGAACGATGGTTTGAATGATCTCCTGCGTGTTGAGGGAAGCGCCGATTGCTCGGGCAAGATCGTTGAGAATCGAGAGCTCTTCAACAGCGCGCTTGAGCCGTTGATTCTCTTCCTGGAGCGAACGAAGCTCCTGGTCTTGACCTCCCTGCGAGGGCATGGGATAACGTCAGATAGTGGAACTGGGGTCTAAGTCGTCAAACCCCTCAAGAAACCGCTCTACTGCGGAAACTTCTATTGCAAGGTAAGGAAATCGTAAGGCAGAATCAAATTTGAGAAAATCTGGAGGCCACTTTGACTTACGGCGGGAAATCAAAAAGGGGCTCGCTACACTCGCCGCTTAAGGAATCAAGACTAATTGCTCACCAATGTCAAGAATCTGAATGCGGCCACGATACCCCTTTTCTTCTATGACTCTCTCGAGCAATTCTTGCGCGTAAGCAGGGCCCGGCTCCAATCCTTGGTTGAACGGCTTATAGTGCATCGGTATCATAATGCGCGCCCCCACATCTTCGAAGATCTGCACAGCCTCCTTTGGATCAGCGTGAACACGCTGCATGAACTCACGAGGCTCTACCGGTGCGATCGGGAGTAGTGCCAAGTCAATTCTGAAGCGCCGGCCAATTTCCTTGAAGAGCTCTGGGTGATAACCCGTGTCGCCGGCAAAGAAGACGGTTATCCCCTTGTACTCGATGACATATCCTGTGTACCCCCGATTCGGACACCACGAAATATCAAATCCGTAGCGCCCCCCGAAATGCTGAACGGGCACCGCAGTAATGCGGAGGCTGTCTTCTTCGAAGACCTCCCACGGTTTCATCTCGTGTGTCTTGGCGAAACCGAACTCCGGCGTGTAACCAGCTCCGCCAACCGGGATGAACAATGTCGCGTTCTTGGGTAAAAGGTCGAGGCTTCCGTAGCTGAAATGATCAAGATGAATATGCGAGATCAGCGTGTAGTCGAGCCTGGTGATTGCAGATGGGTCGAGTCCGGGTTCAACCGATCGCCGGACCAACATGCCGACTGTTCTCGTGAAGGCGGGGTCGGTGATGAAGACTTTGTCATGGATTTGGATCAACACTGTCGCGTGGCCGACCCACAGAACGGAGAGACCAATGTTTGGCCGAAGAGGATTCGCGATCTTATTCTTCACCGGTTCAATCGGCGCGTTGATACGCTCCATCATGCGAGAAATGAAACGGTTCATCACAGGGCTGCAACCGGAGTGGAGCAGGGAGAGGGAAACAACAAGAAGCAACGCCAGCCATCTTCTCTGATCTCGCGGCAAGATATGTCTGACCCCTGGCAGCGCTATCATAGTCACGGAGATCAAAAGAGCCGGATCTCGAGTGAGCCGATCCAACTCGTCGGCTGAGCACTATGTTTCACGTTGAGATGCACAATCCCGAACAACGTTGAGATGCCGGCGACAGCATAGACAGGGGAGGATCCGCCGTAATAATACTGCGCCACCCCGAGGTTCAGACCAAGATGTTCACCACGCTCGATCAGGGGGATATGTCCGAGCAGCTGAAATGAGCCTGCGAAGTAGGAACTACCAATCTTCGCTGTATTGATCTGTCCGGTGGCGACAAGTTCTATCGAGCCGGTAAACCGAGCCGGCGGCTCCACGACGAATGCATACCACGGTGAGACAAGCCGCGTCATACCGAAGGAGTAAAGCAACGGCGCTGCCTCCCACTCGAAGCCGAACGCTGACTGATCCCCTTGCGAGGTCACCGTGAAACTTGGCACGGCTTGGAGTGGGATCCACGATGCAAGCTTGGAGCTACTTTGCGATTCCTGTGATCGTGCAGTCGAGGAGAAGATGATGGCGAAAACAAAGAGCAGTAGCAGTTTGTTCGGCAAGGAATTCGGCGGACAAAACGGTATGGTCATCCTGCGTGCAGTAACGCTTATTCCTTCAATGAATCAGTGTGGGCTATCGTTCTTTGAACCATGATCGAGCTTGCGGAGTTCCTTGGGCTGCCCGCTGCGTCAGGTCGGAAAACACCAAGGGGCAGCTTTTGGCGCTGCCCCTCAGCATATTGGATCCACTTAGTCGGAGATCTTGCCTGCTCGCAACTCTTTCACAAGCCTTTCAGCTTTGAAAATGTCGTCCAACGCTTCGAGGATTCCTGCAGAATGGACCGATACGCAACGCATCGCCTCCTCGGTGTTGATGAGGTCGTTCGGCAAGCTCTCGATGTTCCCGTCGAACGCGATCCCAACAACCTCCAAGTTTTTGTTGATAACGGGACTTCCCGAATTGCCGCCGATGATGTCGTTCGTTGAGACGAAATTTAATGGCGTGCTCAAGTCGAACGTGGGAGGTGGATTCTTCCAGCGATCGGGCAAGTTCCAGGGATCCTTCTTGTTGAACGAATAGTGTCGATCGTACATGCCGTAGAATGTTGTGAAGTAAGGGGCTAGTGTGCCATTGTACTCGTACCCCTTCACGACGCCATCCGCAATGCGGAGGGAAAACGTAGCGTCGGGCGGGATGGAGGTGCCGTACACGCCGAACAGCGCACGGCCGAGCAGTTGCACTCTGCCTTGTTCCTTGTTCAGAAGATCGGAATAACGCTCACGCACCTCCCTTGCTCGCGCTGATGTTGACACGACAAACGCGATAAAGGGGTCGGTCGACTGCAGGATGTTGTCCGGATTGCCATCGAGGAGTTGCTTCACCTGCTCTTGGCTTGCCAGCATTGTCGCCTTGACGAGATCTGACGCGGCAGCAGCGGGAGTGCGTCCTGCAAGCACCCTGTTGAATTCGGCGTTTTTATCGCGAAAGGCTGCCTTCATGTTTGCGAGCTGCAGTGCGAGAACTTCCTGCTCAATTTCTGCATTGATCGGGGAGTAAAACCGGAGCTTCAGAGAATCGAGGGCTTTTCCTTTGTACATTGGCCCACGCTGATCCTCGGGAAGCTTCAGTTGATTGGCGTAGGTGACGAGGCGCTCCGCGAGCCCAAAGTAGGCTGACCGGCCAGGCCCCTGGTATGCATAACTCTGAGACTCGCCAAAGAGCTTTCCTTTTTCCTTCTGGAGATCGGCGATTTCATCCCACAAATGGCCGTATTCCGCCTTGAGCTGCGGATTTCCCAGGACCGCCTGCTTGAACGTCTTCTCAAAATCTCGTTTCTTTGCCATCAGAATCGGGTCGTTTAATCCCTTCACTCTTCCGATGTACAGCTTCTGCGAGTTGGAGAATCCAAACAGCTGCGTCTGATAACGAAGCCGTTGGTCGGGATGCTTGGCGATATAGTCGGAGTAGATGCGAACGAGGTTGTTCAGAAGGTTTGACGTGAATGGATACGCATAGTCCCGCTGGAATTCGATTTGGGAATAGGTGAACAACCTGTTCGTTCGGCCTGGGTTGCCGATGACAAAAACAGGTTCACCTTCCGTTGCTCCCGCCGGGCTCCACTTGAAGTAGTTTGACGTCTTGAGCGGTTGACCGTTGTCGTCGTACACACGGAAGTACGAGATGTCGAGATCGTACCGCGGGTAGGTGAAGTTGTCCCAATCGCCTCCATAGAATCCCAGAGCGAGTTCGGGCGCAAAGACCAGGCGCAGATCGTTGTAACGCTTGAAACCATAGAGCGAGAACTTGCCGCCATTGTAGAACGACAGCACATTGCAGATCAGTTTCGTCTTTTCACGATAGCGCTTCTCGATATCGCCGGTGGCCTTGTTCCGGTTAGCCACTCGCTCGTCATCGTTCTTGCCGCTCTCGAAGGCTTTCTGGACTTCTTCCGTGACATCCTCAATCAGCACAAGCTGATCGATATAGAGGTTCGGAACCTTGCGTTCCTCGGCAAGCGTCGCGGCGAAGAACCCGTTGTCAGGAAGATTCTCGCCTGGCTTGTTCACGCGATCGAGCGCGCCGCGTGCACAGTGGTGGTTCGTAAAGACCAATCCGTCTTCAGAGACGAATGAAGCAGTACAGCCCGGCAGGCGCAGTGCTGACAATCGGGCCTTCTCAAACCATGCCTTGTCCGGAGCGAAGTTATATGCCTTCTTAAAGTAATCGATCGGCGGGTAATCGAACGTCCACATTCTGCCGGTATCAAACAGTCCGGCCTTGACCGTGTCAAGGTTGAGTTGACCGCCAAGTTCCGGTCTCGTTCCTTCGAAGCTCGCGCAGCCGACCAGTAAGGTCAAAGAAACGAGGACAACAATCGATGATTTCAGAAATGCACGTACCATAAAACTACCTCGTGAATTGTTGGAGAGTGTGATCCAGAAGCGCCGTCAATGTAAAAAGAACTCCCCGCCCAAGCAATGAAAACGGTACGAACGAAAACTCAAACGGTGCCCGCGTTGGGGTACCTTCTTGAGCATTCCAAGAAACGAGAATCACGTCACGCGGCTGGCGTCGCTTGCTCTTTCGGTTTGAAGACCAACGCGAGAACCACACCGGCGATGATGTATTCAAGGGTGCAGTAGATGAACCATTGCAGCGCGAGTGCGTACGGGATCGGCATCATCGCATAGGATCCGTATGACATCGGCAACGCGACCATCAGTCCAATGTAGAGGCCGTAGCGGACCCCCTCCAAGATTCCTTTTGCTTCATACCCTTTTGAGAAGATGTAGGTGAAGAAGAAGGAGAAGAAGAGGCCGGTGACCGGCAAGAGCCACAGCTTCCCTTCACCTTCGGGCCGCAACAGATGTGAGATCGATTTGTACGTGGAATCGAGAATGTAGAAGTTCACGACCCCGTCAAGGACCTGGAGTGTGATGAACGTTGCAGCAAAGCCGAACCAGATTTTCTTGTTCATGGCATCCTCCTCTTGTGAGATGGTAAGGGTGTGTTGATTGATCCCCCAATCAGCGATGCTACGAAAGCCTGCATGGAAAGTCAAGAGAGAAAACTCATATGTGATTCAGTATGAAAGAATTTCGCGTGGCTGAACAGTGCTACCCTGAACTGACAAGGTTCATCGATACGCTTTGGAATGGGAGGCCAAGAGCGGTGTCTTGGTAGAAATGAAAATGCCGAGGAAAAAAGGCCGAGTTGCGCTGGGAGCAGGGGTTGACATACACCGTGGTTCTTCAAGGGTTAGAATATGTTATTTTACGAGGAGCATAGCTTTCCGCAACACCTGGCGATGCGCTTGCTCGTCTGTTACCATAAGCTGGTACACATAGGTCCCGCTGGAAAGTCCGCTTCCATCGAACACAGCCTGATGATACCCTGCCGCCTGTTCCTCTTCAGCAAGAGTGACGATCTCTCGGCCCAGCAAGTCGAACACCTTCAGACTCACCCGGCTGTTTGCTGAGAGCTGATAGCTGATCGCTGTGGCGGGGTTTCCTCCTGAGGCGGATCCCAGCCCGACTGATGGCTGGCGGGCGCCTTTGGCGGAAAACGGATTGGGGTAATTCTGGAACAACTCAAACCGTTCCGGCGCAGCAATAGAGACCGTGATCTCCTTCGTCCAGCGTTCGCCGGTCGGAGCCGAAATGACGAACCTGAGCGCATACTCTTTGTTGACCGGAGCAGTTTTCTCCACGGAGAATGAGAAAAGGGCAGGCATCTCTTCGTTTGCCTTGATCGCGGCGATTCGTTGTTCCGCCGCGCTGAACTTGAGCCAGGAGGGGATGTTCAAGACGCGGATTGTGATACCGGAGGCAGCGCTGCCTGAGGAGTTGCTCAGGCCGAGTTCAATGGTGTTATCAGAGGAAGCAAATGGCAGTTGATGAACGTTTTGCGCGTTGCTCACTGATGGCAGTGCAGCGGCTCCGATGAGTGCAAGAACAGCCAGTGCTTTGGTCATAATCTCCTCCAAGTCTTTGGCAAGTCTAATGTTTTTTCTTCTTTTCCCTGGGTAGGCGGTCAACCAGATATTCCGTGTTGTATTTCAGCAGCGCATAGGCTTCAGTGGTCATAATGACCTGATCTCGTTTCCCCCATCTGTCTCTTCCATGCTTTTTCTCCTCTTCTTGGCTTCGTTTCCAGATCCGCTCGACTTTCTGGACAAGCTTCTCCAGTTCTATTCGTGCCTGGACAGTGTCGCGTCTTACCAGCTCTCGTTTGGCTTTCTGGAGTCGTTGTTCGATGTTCTTGACAATGCCATCTTCAGGTCGTTCATCGTCATCACAGTCATCATCCCGCCCTTTCCCGAGCCAGCCGAGTTCAGCACACTGGTGGGTGTACGAGAGAAGGGTGTCGAGGAAAGCAACACCTATGAGGGGATCTGGTGGCAATACGGGACCGATAGTTCGGCCGATCATTCCAGGACCGTAGGGTGTCAGATCGGAATAACCTGGGATAGAATCTGTTGCCATGCCGGGATCGAACTTAGGTATTGGGTGATCGCCTTCTGCATAGAAGCTTACAATACCTGGCAACGATTTCGCCTTGAATGAAAAGCCGCCAAGTGAATTTCCAGGTTTTAGAGGGTTCTCATAACCTTCGATACTATCCCGTGGATGTGCCAACCACCGTAGCATCAAAATGTCTTGATAGACAGCAACAGCATCCCATCTAAGTGGACTCATTTTCTCCTGAACATGAACCTCAGGGGATGAAATCAAGGAGAACTCTATGACATCCTGTTTGACATTAATCCCATTGCCCAATCTGTAATCGAACTTCAAGGTATCAGTTATTTGACGCACGTAGGCTGACGTTCGCAAATCAATCTTGTTTCCCGGTTCAACCGCATCTTGTGCAATCGAAACTGAGTGACCACCTAACAGGACTGCAATGCCCAGCTTCATTCCGTTTCCGACAAGCATGACAAAATTCTCCTCTTTATTTGACCGTAAGATGAAAGTGATTTCCCTCGTCACCGATAGAAGCATCTTTACTCACCTTCTTCAACCAAAAAGATAATTGGTCCTTTGTTATGCTGATGCTCTTGCCATTTTCTTTGACGACATAGTCGTCGATGTCCGCACTAACGCCCTGCCGATGCTTCTGATGAGGAGTATCCCAATTATTGTATATATCAAAGGGGCCACCTAACTGGAGGCTCATATCGTTGATTCTCAGTTCATACTTCTTGTCTGCATATATCGTATCCGCTAATGCTTTCACCTTTTTAATCAAGTCCACTTTCCCATAATGGTTTCTCCGATGACGCGACGTCACATCGGTTTCTCCATATTCTCCTACCAGATCATAATGATTTCCATCGGTCAAATCTTCCAAATCGCCAAGCTTTAGCACGATGACGGCGCTCGCTGTGTCTTTATCTGTGGTGCCTTTCACGAAAATCGAATCAATCCCACCAATCCCACTGCTCAAGTATGTGAACTCCTTTTTTCCGTCTGATTCCGTCTTGGCTTGAACAGCTACGAGTGTCTCTTTTGCTACGGTCACAAACCTTCCTGTTGGTCGATCCTCTGAATGATCGTGCCCACCCGAATTGGCTCGCACAAGGGCCTTGATGGTAAAAGAATAATCTTTTACTGGCTTGTTATCGGCATCTGTCACTGTTACTGTTGCTGTCGTTTTTCTGACCTTGGAAGAATCCATGATTTTGATTCTTTTATCCGGTCCATCCCTGTTATAATTCGGATTATCCTTGTTATCATCGTCTCCCAGCGGTGGCAAGGATGTCGTCCCTACTTCGAGCTTGATATTCACAGATTTCTTCACGATCACCTGACTGATCGGACACCAACTGCTCAGCGAAATAGCTTTCAATGCGGTCTCGGCGACGTTCGCTCGCATCCTCTTGACTATGCTGTCCGCTGCTGCTTGCTTCAAAGTCTGGTCCCGCTTATCATCTGCGCTCTGTAATCCCATCGCTATCCGCCCTTTCCT
>Ga0315279_10002639_pt1 | contig 26467 bp, 26 predicted proteins | sample YL17G06_20_MG_FD_203694 | JGI IMG/M metagenome (GOLD analysis project Ga0315279, IMG submission 203694) | Sediment microbial communities from Yellowstone Lake, YNP, Wyoming, USA - YL17G06_20 | ecosystem: Environmental > Aquatic > Freshwater > Lake > Sediment | place: USA: Wyoming | collected... | reverse complement strand
CGTTCCACCGTCCAAGGTTCTTCAATGCCCAACAAGTAACGGTAAAGTTCAGTGTCTTGCATGGCTCCAGCCCTCCTTGGAGCCATTTTACCCTAAATTGGCACCCATTAAAAACCCGGAAGAATCTAATTAATTTCTCATTAAAAAATTAACCTTTCTAAAATCTCAATTCTCAACTCTGTCTTCAGGCATCACCTCCTTTAAGGGTTGACCATGAAGAGAAAACCTTTTTACCAAGAAACGATCGCAGGAGTACTCAGCGACATTCTGCTCTGGCGATCAACATTCTCTTTTGACCGTATCCATCCACTCGATGGCCCGAAGGGTAATTGAATATACCATAAATCAGATAGTAGGTAAATTCCAATCTTCCTGCCCTGAGTGTAGGTCAGATTAAATGCAGGAATGATGAAAGGAAGAAGGGGACCCAGCCATTTGAAGAAGAGATGATTGACAGGGTGACAAGCCGAAGTCACAGATAGGATTTTTTTCTCGTCCCCAGACATACCCATCTTCTTTTAAGACTCGGCTTTTAAGCCCACCTTGAAGTTCAATCCCTAAAGATTCCTGGAACCCTAACTTATCAATTGAACCGTCCCTTCTGTTCCATCGAGTTTTAACCAATCACCGCTCTTAAATGCTTTAAAAGGATCCACAGATAGTGAATCAATAGTTGGAATTTCCCTCATGATCACCGCGCCGATTAAAATGGTATCTGCTTTCGAGACTATGACGGCTTTGGGCCCTATGCCTCTTGCAGCCAGTCGAATAATGATCCACATGGCACCCGCAGATCCTTTAAGTCCGGGAAGAACCAATATCTTTCCTGTTAACTTCACCCCATAGAGTTCATGGTCTACTTCCGTGATCATACCCGTCTCTGGATCGACTCCACCGAGAAAAGAGATCCCTTGTTGTGTCACTAAGGCTTCTCCATCGGCTGAACCACTGCAAATGCTCCTTCCTTGATAGATCATCGATCTGTTATTCCCCCCATTTGCCTGTCATAGCAGCCCGCAAACATTTTTGAGTATTTCCAAACCGCACCCCAATTCCAAAACCGGAGACATAAAATTGAGCCTTTGCCGAATCAGTAGCCATCACTTTAAATCCCATTTGTCTTACAGGAGCCAATACCATACACGTATCCACCACCACCTTTGCTCCAGCCTGCTCGATGACCTGGATCTCGCCGCTACGCAAAACCAGATCTCGAACTGTCTTGGAGGTACAAACCCACACTTCTATTCCTTCTCGGATCTTTTTCCCCTCAAGGAAAGAAGCGATCTCCCTTATCTTATCAAAGGTATAGTGGGGACATCCGAGGGCAACAAAATCGATATCATTCCTCGAAGTGGTGTTTAACCCTTGGTAAGCGACTTTCATCTCCTTATCGCTGATGGTGATCTCCTCGTTCACACTCTTTTTTCCATATTTAAAGGGATCCGAAACAACCTCTGGCGTGACATCAAAAATATGAAAAAGGGCAACAGCCCCTGTGGTGGCGAGGGCTGCCCCTAATTGCATCAAAGCCTGAGTTGAAACATTCTTTTGTATGTTTTTGAATACCGGGATTTTCGTTCCTGCAATCTTTCCAACGTAGTTTCCTAAGGCATCATAATCTGATGTTGTATTCAATTCTGCATCAAGATTTACGAGAAGTTGTCCCTCCCGGTTATCTGCTAAATGTAAACCGTAACAGGGCGTCTTCCCGGTAATTGCTGCCGCCAGCGCCGAGATATCCATCTCCCTATTTGTTCGGGCTCCGAAATAGGAGTTGGCAAAAATGACACAGGAAGTTTCAACCCAGGCAAGATGATCTCCATAGCGGGGGATCGACCCCACCAGGTAAGGGGTACAGGTCCAGGTAGGAATTGCCCCCATCTCGATCAATGCGTCCACAGACTGTTGTTGTTTTTTGGCATAATCTTCTGGGATTCCTAAACGCTGCCACCCTTCAAGATCAATGGAAACAGGATCCGTAATAGTTTTTACCTTGAAGCGAATACCTGAATCTGCCAATCGCGTCAATAATTCCATTCCCATTTCACCACCGATTGACATGTTCTGAGTACTGGCGAGCATTACTTCATTAACCTCGATAAAACCCTGGGCATCATTGATTTCATAGATTTTGACCATGACTTCCATGATCTTTTTAGCATCATCTCCGAAATCTCCGTCCAAAATTGATTTCTCATAATTTGTCAGCTGCATAGTGATTTGCCCTCGTACTTAAGTGTCTAAATCTCCAGGGTTTCACTGCAAGTTTTCATACAAACGCTACATGTCAATCCAGATTGGCGGTAAGTTCGACACGCAAACTTGTTCATAGAGTAAGTTTCACCCTGTCTGGGTACTTGAAGGGCTTGGGCAGGACATTCATGGATGCAGGCATCGCAATCAATACAATAGTCTTTGGGTGTCAATGGAGAGGTGTTCGAAGGTGCCTCGGTCAACAAACAAGCTAATCTCACCCTCGGCCCAAACTCTGGCGTGATCAGCAGACTGTGTCGACCAATCGTTCCTAGCCCTGCCAGTTCTGCTGCATGTTTATAAGAAAAAATTGCCTTTAAAAATCTCTGGTCAGTTGGACATCCTGCTGCCGGTAAGGGCAAAGAGCGATACCCTTCTTTTCGGAAGAAGCCGGCTAAATCATAAACGGTTTTGTTCAATCGGCCATTGAGATAATCGCTATGCGGCCCAAGGAGTTCCCCGGGTTCAGCATCTCCAGTTTCCTTTGAAGGTCTGAGCAGAGCCACTACCTCTTTACTAATTTCTTTGCCCACCACGACAACAGTTTTTCCATTGGGCAGAAGTGAAGTAGCACTGTGAATTAACTCTCTTCGAGTGGATGCCTCCAGGGAAACCATTCCCAAGAGTTCCACGTCTAACTTGCTTTTCATCTCTTTTATAAAATTCAGGTCTTTCTTTTCCATTCTGTCCATCCCATCCTGTCTCATCGAGCAAAAATAAAAATGGTTATTGAGTTAGCTCCGCATAAGTTGTAATTTCACAAGGGGGGTGGGCGGTTAGTTCCACCAACCCCAAGATCTTGTAGGCGATAGACGGATTGTTCTCACCTTCGTGCATCCACGATCACCGCAAATACTTGAAATCAATCATGTTGTTTGGTATTGCCGGCAGCCACAAGCGAACAATGCTCCACTCCTTCGTACTCAGGGACCACAACCAGATGTGGGTGGTGGAGCTAACCGACTACCCCGTTTATTATAATTGCGGAGCTAACTCAATAACCATTAAAATAAATGCTTGTCATCTGGTTCGGAGCATTCGAAATTTCCTATTTGGCTCTTAGAAAAAAAGGCAGAAAATAAAATTGGCGAGAAAAGTAATACCTCAATACGCCTCAATACTTCTCCTCAACCCTCCTCTTCTCTTTCTCGGCGATGGCTTCGGCTTTAGAGATGAGATCCTGTCCCATCGAAACCATTGCATAATCGATCATTCTTCCTCCAAAAGAGGCCGCTCCCAACCCTTTTGCCTCTGCCTCTTTGTAAGCCTTGATCATCTGTTTACTAAATTCGATATCGTCTTTCGAGGGAGAGAAAACCTGATTGACCGGTTCAATATGACGGGGATGGATCAACATCTTTCCTTTAAATCCCAATAATTTCGCTTTGGAGGATTCTCTGATCAATCCCTCGGTATCGATCAACAGACCGAAGAAGGGGGTATCGATGGCCGGGACTCCCGCCACCTGTGCTGCAATCGAAACTCTCGAACGGGCATATAAAATCATCGGAAAATATTCATCCGGTGATAGCCGTGCAATGGCAAATCCTTCGCCCAACTCCCTTAAGAAATCCCCGGCCCCGAACCCTAAAGCGGTCACACGTTTGCTCGCTGTTGCAATTTCGAAAGCATTCAAAACGCCCCGGGGAGATTCCAGGAGCGGTATCAGAGAGATGCTGTTCGGTTTAAGCTTCTTTCTCATCTCTTCCTTCTTAATAAGGCGATCCACCTTGACGATATCCTCTTCCCTCTCCGATTTCGGGAGCATGACCCCATCGAGACCTTTCACCACCACATATTTCAGGTCCTCCGGTGTCAAACCAGTTGCTAAGGAATTGACCCTCACAAAGACATCAATCCCTTTCGATTTTAGAATTGGGACACCATCTCGAGCAAAGACCCTCGCTGTCTCTTTCTCCGCAACAGGAACTGCATCCTCCAGGTCGAGGATGATCGCATCCTGCATCTCCGTGGTCGCCCTCATGATCATTCGCCAGCTGTTCGCAGGAATGAAAAGCATTGATCTCCAAACGCCCATATTCATACCCTCGCTTTTCTTATGATGGAGGTCGAGCAAGCTCAACCCTTAACTCCCTCCTCCTTTTAGAACCCGGGTCAAAGTAGGGCCGATATCATCAGGTCGATCCACCACATGGGCTCCAACCCCCTTCAAGGCTGCGACCTTACTCTCCGCCGTCCCTTTTCCCCCCTCTATAATGGCACTCGCATGGGAGAATCGAATCCCCTTTGCCAAACCCTTTCCAGCAATATAAGCCACCAAAGGTTTTGTGTATTTTCCATCCTTTATGATTTCCGCCGCCTCTTCTTCCATCACAGAACCGATCTCTCCAAAATAGGCCACAGCATCCGTTTCTTTATCCTCTTGAAAAAGAGGGAGCAACTCTGGAAAAGTCGTGCCTAAGATTGGTTCTGAACCGAGGTTGATGGCCGTGCTGATACCCAGTCCTGCCTTACAGACATTCCAGCAAAGAGTGGTGGTCTGTCCACCACTTCGTGAAATGACGCCAACCCTACCGGGGATAAACGCGACACGGGCCAACTCTTCGGGAGAGCCAAAGATGCCCAAAGAGGCCTTCCCTGGGCTTACGAATCCAGCTGAACCTGGACCGATTAGCCTTACCCCTGCCTTCCTCGCCAATGCGATCACCTCTAAGGCATCGTGCAGAGGCACGCGTTCCACCTCCATGAGAATGGTCTCGATTCCCGCTTCAAGCGCTTCGACCACTGCTTTTTTAGCATCTGGGCCTGGGACCAGAACAACGCTCGCACCAAAGTGACCGTGTTCCTCTTCTGCCTCTTTGATCGTGCTAAATACGGGAATCCCCCAGACCTGTTCTCCTCGACGCCCCGGGGTAACTCCAGCCACCACATGGGTGCCCACATCAAGCATATTCCGAGTGACAAATGATCCAAACCGTCCGGTAATTCCCTGGACGACGACCCTTGTGCCTCGATCAGCGAGTATGGCCAAGTCTCCTTACCTCCTCTCGATCAGCTTTTTTCTGTATTCTTCAATCCCTGGAAATGGAAGTTCGATTCGGATGCAGTCTGTTCCATAGAGGGTGCAGTCATGCTCACACCCAAGGCACTCGTTACAAAGCCGCTTGATCTCCTCAGGATCTGGATTAGCCAGAACAGGTCTATCCCCTTCGATCTTTAGAACATTTCGACCATACCATCGATCTGCCTTCACACATGCAAAACCACAGGATGGGTTCAGCGTACTTTTTCTGGCAGGTTCGCAGCGACTGTAATCGATGGTGATCTTCCCGGTTTTAACTTCGAAGGTAAGACAACTCTTTTTCGGGATTCCTTTATCTTTTCCCTTTTTTGCTCTGTTTTTCTTTGAGATATTCATCTAATAGCTCCTTGAACCGGTCCGCAATAAATTCTGTCTGATAGATATAGTCACGACCATAGAGTTCCCATCGGATGGGCAGATCTTTTAAACCCTGTTTGATGATCTCATGGGTCTCTCTCTCTTTATTTCCGGCAATGAGGAGAAGCACCGGGAATCCAGGTCGATCCTTCAATTCCTCTTTCAAGATTTTCACGATCCCGTGGGCATGGTGCCATTGCTCCTGATTCGCCAGGCACGCTCCCATCAGAATATATCCATCAATCGGTTGAGAAAGGATGGCCTTAATCACTCTATACACTTTGCTTGCCGGGGGGTCGCCACTCGTATCGGCATAGTCGGCAATCTTGAGCCCCCGGTTGATCAGGGCACTCGCCCCCAGCATTGCTCCTCCACCACCAATTCCATGAAACCCAACATACCCCTCTCCTTCAATCTCTGTAACCATCTGAGCGAAGTACCCTGTCCCTCTGAAATCTCCCTCCTCAATCATCCAGGCCAATTTCTCCAGTTCGGTCGGCTCCCTCTCCATGTCCCGAGGGACTTGAATCCCAAATTCGGGATGACGAAAGATGGAATTATCATCAAGGGTAATCCTACAGTCCGCTGCGTAGATCCGACCGTCTTTGGTCGAGACCAGCGGATTGATCTCCGCGACTCTGGCATCGTATTGTTTGAAGACTTCATAAAGGCCACAGACTGCTTTCACCATCTCACCTGAATCCAGATTCACCTTTGAAAGAAGCGCCTGCGCATCGGAGGGCCCTACACCGCGGAGATAGTCTACCACCACCCTGGAAACCCTTTCAGGATTCCTCAAAACCACCTCCTCTACATCCACCCCACCTTCGGTACAAAATACCAGCACAGGAGCCTTGACCTTATACGAATTATCCACAATGACGCCGATGTAGAATTCTTTATCGACATCAAGCCTCTCTTCCACCAGCACCTTCTCCACAGAAAGGCCTTTGATCTGAGAGCCTAAAAGTTTTTCAGCAACACGTTCTGCCTCCTTAGGAGTTTCGGCAAATTGAATACCCCCTGCTTTAAAGCGGCCCGTGGCCCACACCTGGGACTTGATGGCCACTGCCCTTCCAATTTCTTTTGCCACCCTTTTTGCCTCTTGGGGCGTGGAAACGACTTCCCCCCGAGGGATTGGAACACCTACCGTCTTCAGTAACTGTTTCCCCTGATATTCATAGATTCTCGCCATTGATTTACCCTCGATCAAAGCATTGAGTTGATTCTAACGATCCTTGAACAAGATCGACGTCCACTGCTTCAGGTTTCCTATGCCTTCTATCCTCCTGACCTGCTCGATGAACTTTTCCCGACGAGCCTTCGAATAAATTGATGACGTTAATCCGTTAAATTTTTCGATCAATTCATCCCAGGACAAGGGGTTTTCTGGATCTCCCTTTGGATAATCAATCCGTGTAGAAAATGTTCTTCCATCCTTCGTCTTGACTTCAGCGGTCGCCGGCCACTGCTTGGGAAAAACCTTCTCTAATTCAGGGTCCTCAACACAGTGAACTCTATCCATCATCTGCTTCACCTCAGGGGACTGAATGATCTTCTCTCGATATTGATTCAAAGAAGCTTCTCCATAAAGGATCGCGGCCGCTGCTCCAAAGGGCATGCTGAACTGGGCATCGACGACAGACTTCGGATTGTATTTTAATTCTTCGGGAGTGACGATGATAGGAAAACCCGCTTTAAGAATACCGAGTGTTACCTTCTCGACCTCTTCCGCCTTGATCTGGTTTTCCTTTATAACTTTCAGAATCCCATCGATGGGCGGTTGCATGTAACGGCAGCAGGCATGGGGCTTGATGCTGGTTCGCATGATCTCGAAGGAGGATCCGATCTCCTCTAAGACTTTATTGGCATCGGCATTAAGGGAATAGGCATGAAGAAAACCATCCCTCCCTTCAATAATGGTGGAGGGACCCTTAAACCCCTTTTTGGCAAGAAGGCAGGCCACGATTCCATTATGAGTTGCCCATCCCGGATGCATCCTTTTTGTCCAAGCCCCTTGGGCAAGAAATTCCATAGATCCTGCCGCCTGACTTCCAGCAATACCAAAAGCATTGACTATTTGAGTCTCGCTGAGACCCAGTATCTTAGCGACGGCAGCAGTTGCTCCGAATGTTCCGCAAGTTCCGGTGGGGTGAAATCCCCTGCCATAATGCTCTTTAGGACCCAATGCTTTCCCCAACCGAATCATCACATCATAGCCAAGGACAACCCCTTCGATGAGTCGTTTACCACTCTTGTTTGCCATCTCACAGGCTGCAAAAGCCGCAGGAAAGGTGGCAACGCCAGGATGAAGTGAGGCCTCATTATTCACATCATCCATTTCCAAAGAATGAGAAGAGGTTCCGTTGGCAAGGGCAGAATAATGATGGGGGGCGCGCATTTTTGTCCCGATGATCACCCCTCCTCTGGTGGTCGGACCAAGACCTTGGATGAATTGATACATGGCTTTTGTGGAATTCTCCAGAGAACCTCTGGCAGCCACCCCCACAAAATCGAGGGCAAAGTATTTGGCCCGATCCACCACCTCCGGGGGAAGTTCATCAATTCTCAATTCAGCACAGAACTTTGCCAACTCTCCTGTTATCCCCCTCATCTCTCCCTCTCTTCTCCTTTTTAACCGCGATACTCTTTCCTCACCCCTATGGTCTGACCAATCGCCACGGGTAAGGCCTCACGGATCTTCTTGTCCATCCGGATTAAGGTAATATCTTTCTCCTGAGAAAGAATCGCCTTTGCCTTTTGCATCCACGCTCCATAAATCTCGACGATATCGTTCTCCGAGATTTCCAACTCCTCCATCGCTTCCTTGCTCATCACAACAGAACCCTCGGTTTCGATATCAGCCCCTACCTTAAGAAGGATCTCCTTCCCAAACTGGGGGGCGACATAGGTCTTCCCTTCCACCTTCCTATAAAAGACATCCCTCATGGCTCCTCCTTATCTCGTTCCTCTCCGGCAGAAACGAACCGTGGTCATAGATTCCCTGCCAAAAGATCGACAATATTTTTGACAGTAACAAAGTTCCCCTCTCCCATGGCCTCTTTAAAATTCCATTCGCACCAGGGACAGGCCGAAACGAGGATCGAACTCCCGGTCTTTTTCGCTTCGCCTAATCTGACTCTTCCCACATCAAGGGCGAGAGCTGGGTTGGAAAGCTTCATCCCTCCTCCAGCCCCGCAGCATTGGGCCATCTCCTTTGACCGATCCATCTCAATAAGATCAACCTTCTCAATGGACTCGATCAGCTTTCGAGGAATATCGTAGATCCCACAATCTCTCCCAAGACGACAGGGATCATGGTAAGTCAACTTCACCTTGTTTTTGAGCTGCACCTTCTTCAGTTTGTCCCTCCCCTCCCAAAGAACCTCTGTGACATGGCGAAATTGGGGCATGGTCTCTGAAGGAAGATATTTGGGATAGTGGAGTTTGAAACATCGAAAACATTCAGAGCACCCTGTGATGACTTCCTTCACCCCTTTTGCCCGGAACCTTTCGAGAAGGTCTTTGGCTCCTTTGGCAAACTCTTCCTCACTTCCCAGTCTCAAGACAGGTTCGTGACAACAGATCTCATCTTCAGCCAGATAGGCAACGTTCTTCCCTACCTGTCTCAACAGGCCGATCGTCTCCCGGAGAGTGTCAGAGAACTCAAAGGAGGAGAGGCAGCCGGCAAAGAAGAGAGAGCTTCCCGCCTTGGGTAGGTTGAGCCCTTCCGCCCATTTTCTCTTCGTGTTTTCACGTCCAAAAGGATTGGAATTCCACTTCACGCTTTCCACAACCTTTTTGATCGTATTGAAGTCTTCTTCCTCTGCAAAGATTCCCCTCATCTGGCCGATGGCTTTCTCAGGAATATCGATCTTTTTCGGACAGATTTCTCGGCAAGCGCCACACTGAGTACAGTTATAGAGTCCGTAACGGAAGGCCTCTGCTACCCGCTTGGCAGTATCCAACGGGTTGTAGACTGACTCAGCGATGTTGACTTGGAACATGGGACCGATAAAGGTATCCCACGCCCCCTTGACCGTTGGACAGACGCTGATGCAGGCCATACAACGGAAGCAATCCGTCATCTCCCTGACGACGGTCACATCGGACTGGTGAACTTTCATCTCCTTTTTCGAAATGTCATCCTCTCGCAGTAACCACGGCTTCATCTTCTGATATCGGCTCGAGATAATATCCCGGTCGATCAAAAGGTCCTTGACAATGGGAAAGTAGGGTAAGGGCTCCAACACCATCCCGTTTTCCACTTCGGTTTTGCAGGCCAATTTTGGCTTTCCATTGATCAATATGGTGCAGCTACCGCACTGGTATTCTCTGCAGGAGAGCCTCCATGCAATGTTGGCCCGATATTTCTCATTCACATTGTCCAGGGCTCTCCAGACCCGCATCCCCTTATAATAGCCCTCCACATTATATTCTTCGAATCGGGGGCCTTCATCCAACATCGGATCGTAACGACATACTTTGATTTTGAACGGCTCGGCCATAGCGATTTTTCCTCCTACCTATTCATCAATCAACCCACAGACGGGGAAGATGGGCATCTCCACCTCATCGGGATCGAGCAAGGTTTTGACAATGGGATGTTTTTCGAAGACCAACTCCCCATCGGAATTCCGGTGAACCACGATATTGAGCACCCATTTCTTATCGGTAAGGGGATAATCCTCTCGGAAGTGGCCGCACCGGCTCTCTGTCCGAATCAAAGCACCTCTGGCCATCACTTCGAGAGAGACGATCAGGGATCGAACATCCATCGCCTCGATAAATTCGATGTTGAAAGAGCGGCCCCGATCTCCAATCCGAGGCAGCCTTTTGGCCTTGATATCCTCGAGGGTCTGGATGGCACGTTTCAACTTTTCTTCACCTCTTGCAATGCCGACATAATCCCAAGAGAGGTTCTTAATCTCATTCCTGACGGTGATCGGCGAAATGCCATTATCGGTCTCTACGACATCCATGATCTCTTTCTCTGCCCGTTCAACCTCCTTCTTAAAATTGGCGATATTCACTTTGTCATATTTTCCGGAGAGCGCCGCCTCCGCTGCATTCTCTCCGGAGATCTTGCCCGAGACAAGAAGGTCAGGCAGAGAATTTGAACCTAACCGATTTCCGCCCTGGACTCCTCCAGCAGTTTCGCCTGCTGCATAAAGGTTCTTGACTTTCGTCTCCCAATTCGTATTGATCTTAACGCCTCCATTCTGATAGTGTGAAGAAGGATAGATGATCATCGGCTCTTTCCGCATATCCACACCATAATTGAGACCCCGATAGAGCATCAAGGGAAGACGTTCTTCAATCATCTCTGGGGGGATATGAGTGGTGCTGAGGTAGACGCCTCCGTCGGGCGTTCCCCTGCCCTCTTTCACCTCAAAATAGATACAACGGGAGATAAAGTCGCGGCAGGCCAGTTCGACCTGTTTGGGATTATAACGTTCCATAAAACGTTCGCCCAGGATGTTATAGAGCCTCCCCCCTTCACCCCTGACTCCTTCACTGATCGACTGACCAGCAATCGATTCAGGAAAGTTGTATCCAGTGGGATGAAACTGGAAAAACTCCATATCGACCAGTTCTGCCCCTGCTTCCAAGGCGATGCGGTTGGCATCCCCCGCCTTCCCATAAGGTGCAAAACAGTATTTAAAGACCTGCCCTGACCCTCCACTGGCGAGGATGATGGCCTTCGCCCTAAAGACGAAGAACTCTCCTTTCTTCATCTCATAAGCCAAACAACCTACAACCCTGCCATCCTCTTTAAGGAGTTTTAGGGCCATACAGTCGCTGATAATCTTGATCTCCCTCCGAAGGGCCTCGCACCTCAGCCCCCTCATCATCTCAGCACCAGTCCGGTCTCCGCTGATACAGGTTCGAGGATAGGAGTGACCGCCCAATTGCCTCTGGAAATAGTTCTGATTCCCATCCCGGTCAAAGAGGGATCCGTAACTTTCCAATTCTTTAAACCTTTCCGTTGCGTTCTTTACAAGAAACTCAACCAATTGCTGGTTATTAATCATCCCACCCCCGATGCAGGTATCTTTAAAGTGGACCTCCCAATTGTCGCGGATATCTGCATTGCCAAAGGCCGCAGCATAACCCCCCAGTGCTACAGGCGTACACCCACTGTGGCCGAAGAGACCTTTGACAAGCATCGTGGTCTTGGCACCCAAGGAATCCGCTGCAATGGCAGCCCGTGTTGCCGCCCCTCCCCCTCCGACCACTAAGACATCGGTATCAATAATTGGTGCATAACGAATCATTTTCCCCTCCCTTCCCGAACAAAAATTATTCCTGTTCCCCCCTCTTTGACACTAATCGGCTCTTCATCTCTTCAGGACTGCCGAATTCCATCTTCTTCAACCTCTGATAATAGGACTGTGAAGTATAGAGGGCTGCCATGGGATTATGGCCTGTCACCCGGTCCTTCACAGCAAAAACAGTGGTGAGGCCTTCAACATATTTCAAAAAGAGGGAGTCATGGCCGATACAGAGACCCAGCGTTACATTAAAATCGGTCTTGGCTTGGTTTAAGATCTTTGCCTGGGTAATGGGATTGCACATCGGTTCAAACTCTCCAATCCTGATCTTCTCCTCATCCCTTACCCCGATCTTCTCCTTCGGGATCCCGCCCACTTTGCAGGAGACCGCAACGACCTCGAAACCGTGCTTTTCCAGAATTTCTGAGAGAATCGAGGCCTCATGCGTGAGACCCCCGCAAAAGGCCATCCCCAGTCTCTTATAGCCCATCCTCTGCGAGAATTCGATGAGTTCCTCCACTCTGCTCTTGGTCGGGATCATCACGAAAGGCTTTGCATCCCGGCAGGCATAACAGGCACCTTCTTGAACAGAGGCCACCCGGGCAAATTCCTTCACCTCTGGATCTTCGTAATCCTCCATCGCAAAGGCCAGAGTCTCCTCACCTGTTTTCGTGGGACACCACTTAGGGCCCTTCCCATCTTCGAGCCGACAGATCTTTTCAACGATGGCACATTTGGTGCAATTAAAATCAGAAATCTCCATAGCTTCTCCTATTTCATTTATGCATTCACATCGGTATATTCAAATCCCTTCGGAACTCCAAATTTCTCATAAAATTTTTCAAACCTCGATTCGACCTCTCGATTGACTTGATGAAAAAGGTTGTTCCCTTTTGTGTCGATATCGACGATGAAGGGGCCGCCCCTCTCGAGCTCCATCACCCAGGTCGCTTCTGTCCGGCCCAACTCCTCCAAGAAATGGACTCCCAAGACCTTCTTTACCTCACTAGCCAAAAGGTTGCCCATGATCCCGACGACGGTCAAATGGACCGCTCCAAACTTCTTCATCATTTCCATGGTCTCATTGCCCATGGTGGTCTTTCCAATGATGGCTCTGATCCCTAATTTCTTGATAATGGCAGCCCCATATTTTTCAAACCGGATGCTGGATGTTGGAGCCATCGAAACGGGCCTCCATGAATCATCTACCTTCTCCATCACAGGCCCAATATGCATCAGAACATTCATCTGCTTGAAATCGAGCGAAGGAATAATATTTTGATCAACGGCTCGGATGTGAAAGAGGGATCTTCCTGTGTAGACAGGACCGTCCAAAAAGACCACATCTCCGATCTCAAGCCCCCGAACATCCTCCTCCTTCAATGGAATATTTAAATATTTCTTGGCCATATCAACTCCTTAGATTTTCGTCCTTCTACCGATAATTCCATTCTGGAAAATCGCTATAGGTGATTTGGTTATCTAATGTGAATCGGGCAACCTTCCTCCGACTCAAGGAACATTGGGCATTAAAGGCAACGGGTAAACCGGCTGTATGGGTGACTGCATATTCGATATGGACATCAAGAATCCCGGACCATCCTCCCATCCCCATCGGCCCGATTCCAGAATCCTTGACCATTTGCACCAGTTCCTCCTCCAGGGATGAAATTTCTTTATCTGGATGACGGCTGCCAATAGGTCGCAGTACCGCCGCCTCTTTGGCAATCTTCATACAGATGTCTGCAGTCCCTCCTATCCCGATTCCGATCACATTGGGAGGACAGGTCTTCCCTGCATAGGTTGACTCCTTAATGCAATCCAAGATAAATTTCATGATCCCTTTTTTACCGTCCGCGGGATACATCATCCGATAGAAGGTCCCAAAAATCTCTGAACCTCCGCCTTTGGGAATGGCGATGATGTCCAAAAAGTCGATTTGAGGGTCGAATCGGATCTCTACTTTTGGTAGATAGTAGCCGACATTCGTCCCCGTATTTTCCCGGGTGATAGGATGGACCATATTGGGCCGGAGCCGAGCCTTGGCAGTGGCTTTTTTAATAGCTTCTTTACTCACTTCATAGAGAGTAGAGAATCCGCCTTCAATCCTCACATTATCTCCAGCCCGAACGTAAAAGAGTGGAGAACCCGTATCAGGACAGATGAGTCTACCCTCTTTCTCAGCTAACTCACAATTCTTGACGATCATCTCCAGATGTAATTTGGCTATCTCGTATTGCTCTTTTTCGAGGTATTCAAGAAGTGTATTTTTGACATCGGAGGGCATCAAGGTTGCAGCCATGACAATTGAGTTATACATCATGTCATACACCGTTTCTCGAGTCACGAATAGTTCTCTCATATCCCCTACCTCGAAATGGATTAATACTGTAAATAGATAATGAGCAAGGAATATGCCAAAGGTAGGGATTTAGATAATGTGGCGAGTTCTTCCTAAACTATCGATGACTTACGAGTTGAGAGAAGATATATTTGTTGAATCAGCTTTGTTTCAAAATGATACTATCTGAGGTTGAGTGTTTCATTTTGAACCATATTGTATCCAAATGAAACACAAATTTGTCTTAATCCATCTCTCTTAATTTTCTGTGGAGGGTGGCCCGACCGATTCCCAATAATTTTGCAGCCTTCAATTTGTTCCCTTTTGTCAAAAGAAGCGATTTTTGGATGGCGATCTTCTCTAAATCCGAAAGTCTTGATGGTAACGGTGTGCTCTTCACCCAGAGCATTTCCTCTCTCTTAACTTGTTGAGGGATTTGATTGAAAAAACCAGTTAGGTGTTTCTCTAAAAGAACGGGGCCGTCAAGGGTTGCCATCGAGTACTGGATTGCATTCCTCAATTCTCGAATGTTTCCTGGCCAACTGTAATTCATCAAGAAGTCATAATACTCATCAGAGATCTTTTCCACTCTTTTATTTAAGAAAGAACTGAATTGCTGGACAAAGACTGGCACCAGTTCATAAATCTCCTCTTTTCTCTCTCTCAATGGTGGAAGTTTGATCCGGAAGACATTGAGCCGATAGAATAGATCTTCTCGAAATCGATTTTCTTCAATCTCTTTCGTCAGGTCTCGATTGGTGGCAGCGATCACCCTGATATCAATGTGAATGGATTTTCTTGCACCTACCCGTTCGATCTTATTCTCTGCTAAAACCCTCAGAAGTTTAACTTGCATATTCAAGGGCATTTCAACGATCTCATCGAGAAAAACAGTGCCCCGGTCGGCCAACTCAAACTTTCCGATATGCGTATGGGTCGCCCCTGTAAAAGCCCCCTTTTCATGACCGAATAGAGTGGATTCCATCAACTCCGAGGGGATGGCAGAGCAATTGATGACAACAAAGGGCTCTTTGGCCCTAAGACTTGCGTTGTGGATCACCTGAGCCAAGACTTCCTTACCCGTCCCGCTCTCGCCTTCGATGATGATATTTGCACCCGATTGGGCCGCCAATCGTGCGAGAGTTTTAATCTCAAGACTTTTTGGGCTCGAACCGATCATCGTATCAAAGGTAAATTGGGGTCGGTCTCCGGTCAGGTGATGAACGATCCGCGAAAGATTCTTTAAATTTTTTAATTGAACGATGACCCCTTGAACATCATCTTTTTCACCTCGGGCAAATTGGATCGTGGTTAAATAAACCTGATTCTGGATCTGAATATCCATCTCTTGGCCTTCCCGATCCTGATACCTCAGGATATTCATGATCAGGCTTTCCAAATCAGTGAGAGGATAGACATCAGAAATGTGCTTCCCCTTTACCTCTTCTTTTGAGAGCCCGAAGATCTCTTTGGCAGAGGCATTGATCTCATAGATTCTGCCGCCACTGTCAATAAGAATAATTCCATCGGCTAACGAATCCATTGTGGTCTGGAGGGCTTTTCCGTAGATAGACAGGACCTTCCCTGAGTGGTCCAGTTTGATCGAGTTCTCAATCGCCGTGCTGGCTGCAACCGCAATTCCTAAGGTATGGAGGTTGGGAATGGTCCTTGCTCCTGTGATCCCGATCACCCCCATCAATCCCCCCCGAATTGGATCATTGATGGGCGCATACGAGCCTACCACATATTGGAGGAGGGCTGAATAATGTTCGCAGCCTATAATTTGAATTGGCCTCCTCAACCATTTGACCAAAGAAAACCCACAAGTGCCCACTTTCTCCTCTTCAAAACAAAGTCCCTCCCGGATGGTAAATTGCATCGATCGTTCGAAGTCAGCCCTTTGACCGATGCGAATAAGGTGATACCCCTCTGAATCGTAGAGGACGACAAGATAACGACTCTGTTCCAGAGAGCGATAAATATTCTCCATGAAAGGCCTGGCAATAGAGATGAGGTATTGATTGTCAGATTTCTTTTTTTCGTATATTTCAGGACTCAGATAGGCGGAAGGCGAAAAGTGAAAGGGGTCGATATTCCTTTCCCGACTCCTTTTCCAAGATTCGGCAATATAGGAAGGAACCACATCCCCTTCAATCTTTCCGGTTTCAATAAACGTCTTCCAGGCGAAGCATAGCTCTTTTTGATGGATGTTTGGATCAAAACTGAGTTCAGGTTCTTTTGACCAGTCCATTGTATCAAAATAATACACTATGAAAAAAGAAAAATCAATTAAACGCCTTCATTCCAAAATGAATAATGGTTTTTAAAGTCCATGCCAAAAGTGGTCTTCGGACACTCTACTTCCGCAAAAGATTTGACATTCTTTTCATCCATTGCTATTTTCATCCTCAATAGAGAGGACGGGAAAGAGAGGCGAAAATGACAGAGAGGGATCCGATCGATCTGATCAAAGAGCAACTCAGCAAATTGGATGGAATGGCAGGTCTTCACCTTGATCATGAAATCTTTAAACAATGGCATGCGGAAACAAGGACGATTTTGGAGAAGGTCTTCAGCTCTCGATCGATCCATTATCAAAATTTCCTGGCCCTGCGATTCCGGGAGATGAGTGTGAAACCTTTTGCCTCTCCAGAGATCGATAAGATCAATACGGCCCGCTACAAAAAGGACCTGGAGCATGTGAAAAACATCCTCCAGGGAGCGATCAAAGAATTGACCTTAGATCGAACGCTCTTTAAGAAAATCCAAACGACACCAAAGACAGTGGAGGTCTCCCTCAAAGGGGAATATTTCATATCCTCTGGAATCTTAGAACCCGAGCTGATTCAGGCCATCAAATTCGCTTTTGAACAAAGTGGACTGAGCCCGATTCATGGCGCTGAAGCCATTCAAAAAGGGGAACTCCTCCATCATCGGATCGATCAGATCCGCCGTGCCAGGTTTGGAATTTACGACCTCTCAACGCTTGGAAAAACCGAAGCCATCCTCGAACTTGGTATCGCTCTCGGTTTGGGAAGGGAGGTCACCCTTATCGGTAAAAAAGGCTCCCCTTTCCCTGAGGCAGTTAAATCATTGAGCCGAATCGAATATGAAAATTTCTCCGATCTCACTGAAAAATTGAAGAAAAAGATCCTTCTTTGAACTCCTTTTGTCAATGAAGGAATATAGAATGAAAGAGACTCCGAACGACGTCCTAAAGACCATCTTCGACAAGATCAATTCCGAAGATACCTTTGCAAAACAGATCGGAATGAATTTGATTGAAATCCGAACGGGTTTTGCACGAGCCACTCTTCTCATCACGGATGAGAAAGTAAACATGTATCAGATGGCTCATGGTGGAGCCATCTTCTCGGTAGCCGATCAGGCCTGTGAGGCAGCAGGTAACAGCTTCGGAGAACCGGCCGTCGCGCTTCAACACAGTATCCACTTTCTGGCCGCTGGCAAATCTGGAGATCTCATTGAGGCGACAGCCAAGGTGACCCACCGGTCCAACCGCATCGGTTTGATTGAATTCGAAGTGAAAAATCAAGAAGGGCTCCTCCTCGCAACCGGCCAACAACTCATCTACTTTAAAAAATGAGTTCATGTCAAATCTCAAAGTTCAAATGAAACAGAAGCAATGCCAAATTTCAAGACCCAAAGTTCCAATAACGCAAAAGAAAAATTCCATATTTCGGTATCGTTGCATTTGGAATTAATTCGATATTCGAACTTTGACATTTGGATTTCATCATCCTTCCAAGACAACTCGAGATGTATGGAAAATTCTGTGTGGAAAATTCTTGACAAGCCCAATGGTTTAGGTATATATAGAATTTTGTATACAGTATCCAAAATCTTGATCCGGAGGTGATTCTGATGGAAGATGCGAATCTCTTCAAAAACATTAGTGTTTTAAGCCTTGAACAGGCAACTGTTCTCCCCTATCTAACCCTCCGTTTGGCCGAGGATGGAGCCAATGTAATTCGGATGGAACACCCTATTTATGGGGATCCCAACCGACGAGTTGGGGACGATGTTTTGAAAGAAGATAGGATGTTCTCCTATTATCTCTCCATCAATGCCGGGAAAAAGGCTCTCACCCTGGACATAGGAACTCCCGAGGGGCAGGAGATTTTGAAGAAACTCATCCTCAAATTAAAAGTGGATATTTTTGCTACCAATCAACTCCCCAGAAATTACCCCAAACTTGGAATCGAATATGAAATGCTCAAGAAGATTAAAGAAGATATCATCTGGTTGGGAATGACTGGTTTTGGCCCTCAAAGCAATGAAGCGGCTTATGATCCTGTACTCCAGGCGAGGGGTGGATTGATGGAACTCACTGGAGAAAAAGGAGGCAGCCCCCAAGTCATGGGTATCCCCCTTCCTGACATGGGTGCCAGTGAACATGGTTACGGTCTTCTGATGAAGGCCCTCTTCAAAAGAGCAGTGACCGGTCAAGGGAGTCGCATCGATCTATCGATGTTCGAAAGCACTGTCTCATGGCTTACTCAAGCGATCACCCACACGGTCACCTTTAAGAAAAAGGTCTCTCGAAGGGGAAATACACACGAATTCTTTTCTCCTGTCTCTGTCTATGAGACGAAAGATGGCTATGCCTATATTGCAGTAGGAAATGATAAGCAGTGGGAAACGATGACAAAGATTCCAGGATTCGAATCTCTTTATAAAAAAGAATATGAGAGAAATGCCGGCCGGATTGCAGATGTGGACAATTTAAATAATGCGATTAACGCTATGACCAAAAAATTTTCAACTGATCAACTGATCGATATATTTAATAAAGCAACCATAGCTATTTCTAAGGTGAACGCGATCGAAGAAGTCGTAGAGGATCCCTTAGTCAAACCGAATCTGATTCGAAGCAAAGACCCTAAGACAGGGATGGAGATTACCATTGCCCCTCCTCCCATCAATAATTCTTATCTGAAATCAATCAACCGGATGCTCAGTTTTCCTCCGCGATTCGGGGAACATAATGAGGAGATTTATAGCGGTTTCTTGGGATATAGTGCGGTGCAATTGAAGGAGTTTAAGGAGAAAAACATTATTTAAACTTCACCCCCTCCCACCCCTCCCCCCTTGAGGGGGAGGGAAAGGGTGGGGGGAAAGGAGTGTAAACTCATGGCGCTTGATTTCACTTTTACTGAGGAACAAGAATTCTTCAGGCAGATGGTTCGGGATGCGGTGACTCGGTTGATCCTACCCAGGGTGGCCGAACTGGATGAAAAGGAAGAGTTCCCCTGGGATCTCTGGAAAGAATTTTCTGCTCTGGGATATCTGGGTTTGAGGCATGAAGAAAAATATGGTGGTATGGCTACCGATACGATCTCTCAGATGATCTTCTATGAAGAATTGGCAAGGGGATCCTGTGGTTTTGCCATGTCGGCGATTATGCAGATCCTCATGGGCACTTACTTCATCGCTCGTTTTGGAAATGAGAATATCAAACAGAGGATCCTTATACCAGCGATCAAAGGCGAGAAAATCGGAACGATCTGTTTTACTGAAGACCAGTCCGGCTCTGACCTGGGTGGAACAAGGACTTTGGCCACCAAAGTGGAGGGAGGCTGGAGAATCAACGGAAGAAAACAATGGATCACCAATGGACCGATTGCTGATTTTTCCACCTGCATGGCAACGGTCGATCCAAAGTTGGGGCTGAAAGGTCTCAATTTCTACTTGGTTGAAAAGAAGACAGCAGATCGCGATGGGTTCGTCCCCGGCCAGAGGCTTCATAAGTTAGGTTCTCGCTGTTCCGTGACAGGCGAATTGGTTTTTGATAATGTCTTTGTTCCTGATGAGAACTTCTTAGGTGAGCAAATTGGTAAAGGCGTTCAGTATGCCGGAGATATTCTCAATGAAGTCCGCATAATGACGGCGATGAATGCCTTGGCCATTGCAAAAGGAGCCATGGAGGATGCAAGGGAGTATGCTAAGAACCGAATTGCCTTTGGAAACCCCATCAGTAAGTATCAGTTGATCCGGGAGAAGTTCGCAAAATATTGGGCCTGGTATGAGACCTCGTGGAATTACGCTTATAAATGTGCCTGGATGATTCAAAACAAAATGGCCTGCACCAATGAGTGCATGTTGGCCAAATATCATGCGACTGAGATGTGTATGTATGCCGTTGAAGAAGCCATGAGGATTTATGGTGGGAATGCCTTCTGCACAGAATATCCACCCCAACGGTACTGGAGAGATGCTAGGTTTTTGCTTTACGGCGGCGGCACCCATGAAGTGTTGTGCAACTATCTGGGAAGAATCTTTTGCAAAGATTAATATGGTGACTCGTGATTCGTGTTGGTGATTCGGTAACTCAACCCTTTAGGGTTGATTTTTAATCAAGGCTGAAGCCTTGAGTTACACAAATTTTGGGGGAGTCCAACCCATGGAAATCTACATACTCGTGAAACAGGTTCCTGATCCGGAGGCGATCGTAAAGGTCAAATCGGACTCTGAATTGGAGATCGAGAATAAATATTTCACCAACTTCTTCGATGAAATTGCGATCGAAGCAGGTCTAAAATTGAGAGAAAAGTTTGGTGGTAAGGTCACCGTGTTGACCATCGATAATAAGAAGGTTGACGCCCTGAGAAGAGGAATCGCCATGGGCGCGGATGATGCGATTCAGATCACTGACCCTGCATTGGAGGGCTCGGATCAGTTTGCTATCGCCAAAGCCTTGGCGGCTTATCTCAAAGACAAACCCTTTGGTCTGATTTTAGCGGGGAGGCAGGCCATGGACGATGATGCAGGGATCGTCGGACCTGCCGTCGCTGAGTTATTGGGGATTCCACACGTCAATACGATCATTGGCCTTGAGATCAATGACCCAAAGAAAGAAGTAAAGGTGATCCGAGAGGTCGAGGGTGGAAAAGAAATCCTCTCCTGTTCCCTGCCTGCACTTTTCACCTGCCAGAAGGGTTTAAATAATCCTCGTATTCCTCAGGTCATGAATGTGATGAAGGCCATGAAGACTCAGATTAAAAAGATTGACCTTGCTGCACTGGGATTGAGCGTAGCTGATGCGGGTAGTCCAGCGGCTAAAATAAAAGTACAGAAATATTTATCACCCCCTAAGAGACCACCTGTGAAAATGATCAAAGAAGATTTTCCGGAGAATGTGAAGGCATTGGTTAAACTTCTTAAAGAAGAAGCTAAGGTGATATAAATGCGGATTGCAGATTGCGGAATGCAGATTGAAAATCAAAACATTTAATTCCGAAATCCGAATTCCGCATTCCGAATTTGAAAGGGGAAACAATATGTCCAATGAGATATGGATCTTTGCAGAGCAACAGGAGGGAAAAGTCAGGAAGGTGGCTTTTGAACTCCTATCGGTGGGTGCTGAATTTTCAAAGAAAACTGGTTCTCAAGTTGCAGCGATTTTACTTGGAAGCGGGCTTCAGGAAGCTGTGAAAAGCCTTATTCCTTTTGCTGACAGAATCTATCTGATTGAAGATCCAGCCCTTGTTTCATACACTTCCGATGCCTATTTGACTAATATGGCTCCTTTCATTAAAGAACACCAACCCTCCATCCTTTTGGGAGGAGCTACCTCCACAGGGAAAGACCTCTTTCCGAGGCTGGCCACGCATCTCCAAACAGGTTATGCCCCGGACTGCACAGGTTTAGCCACGGAAGAGAATGGAAAACTTGTAGCCAAACGTCCCCTTTACGGGGGAAAGGTCTTTGCAGAGATGACCTTTTCTGAAGCCAGACCCCAGATGGCTACTGTGAGAAACAATACCTTTCTCGTTAATCAAAATATAAATAAATCGGCTCAAGTCATTTCGATTTCCTCTCATACCGATCCTTCTTCGTTGAAAAAGAAGGTTCTCGGACTGGAGAAAGCAGCCGGGACAAAGTTAGATATCACAGAGGCTGAAATCGTGGTGGCTGGGGGAAGAGGGATCAAAGCACCAGAAAATTTTAAGATGATTGAAGAGCTATCCGATGTGCTCAATGCCTCGGTGGGAACCACTCGGGCCACTGTCGATGAAGGTTGGAGGGATCAGAAGGACCAGATTGGAAAGAGTGGTAAGAATATCTCTGCCAAACTTTACATGGCCTTTGGGATTTCAGGCGCCATCCACCATGTCCTGGGTATCGGGACGTGTAAAACGGTGGTGGCTGTGGATACAGATCCAAATGCCCTCATTTTCAACTATGCCGACTACGGGATCGTCGGAGATCTTTTCCAAATTATTCCTGCCTTAACAGAGGAATTGAAGAAGGCCATGAAAGAATAACGATGGAAAAGGTGGATGTCATTATCGTGGGAGGAGGATTAGCAGGCCTTTCCTGTGCCTATGAATTGGCTGATTCAGGAATGACCGTGATCGTCCTGGAGCGGGGAGATTTCTCAGGAAGTAAAAATGTGACGGGAGGAAGAATCTATCTAAGCCCCCTCCGAAATTACCTCCCAGATCTCTGGAAAGAGGCACCTTTAGAAAGACACGTGACAAAGGAATTTATCACCTTATTGGGTGAAACCAACTCAACCACCTTTGAACTTTATAGCGACCGGTTCAATCGAGAACCCTATCCCAGTTACACCATTCTCAGGGCAAAATTCGACCGCTGGCTCGCGGATCTCGTTTCAGAAAAAGGAGTTTTCGTCATCCCTCAGAAAAATGTGAACGATCTCATTAAAGAAGGAGACAAGGTTATCGGAATCAAAGCTGAGGATGAAGAGATTGGAGCAGACTGTGTGGTGGCTGCAGATGGAATTCTCTCCTTCATGGCTGAGAAGGCAGGACTCCGGCAACCCTTTCAACCTCAACATTTTGCCCTGGGTTTCAAAGAAGTCATTACTCTTGATCCAAAAACAATTGAGGATCGATTCCGTCTGGGAGAAAAAGAAGGGGCGGCCCAACTCTTTGTGGGAACCCTTACCAAAGGCATCATGGGAGGGGGTTTTCTCTATACCAATCAGGAAAGTCTCTCTTTGGGAATGGTAGTTGGAATTCACTCTCTCAATCAGAGAGAACCCCGTGAGGAAATTTACAAATTCTTAGATGGATTTAAAGAAAGGCCCGAGATAAAAAATCTGATCAAGGGTGGGGAGGTCGTTGAATATTCCGCCCACCTCATCTCTGAGGGAGGCATCCACATCAAACCGAAGGTCTATGGAGATGGAATTTTAGTTACGGGCGACGCAGCGGGCCTGGGTCTTAACATGTTGGTCACAGTGAGAGGAATGGAATATGCCATGGCTTCTGGAGTCTTGGCAGGCCGAACAATAAAAATGGCAAAAGAGAAGAACGACTTCTCAGCTTCCACTTTATCCCATTATGAGAAACTTTTAAAGGAAAGTTTTATAATTAATGAAATGGACAACTTTAAAAACACTCTTTCGATCCTGGAAAACGAAAGGCTCTTCTCCAAGTACCCTCAGGTGATCTCTGATCTCTTCGAGAAAGTGATGAGGGTGGATGAGCATCCGAAAGAAAGTCTTTACAAAACCATCTTTCAAGGGTTGAAGGAAAGCTTTCTTAATCTCGATACGTTTAAAGATTGGTTGAAATTTAGGAAGATATAAGACTCCTGAACATGCTGAATCTCTTTGTCACTCCTGCGGAAGCAGAGCTTGGCCCGCACTTGATGCGGGGAATCCACGGTCTTTAATGACTGGTTCCCTGTTTTCACAGAGACAAGTCCGGATTCCCGTATGCACGGGAATGACAGGACCGATTGAGGTGTGTCAATGAAGGTTACCGAGAAGTTGGCTTTAGATGCCTTTAAAAACGATAAAGAAACCCATATCACTCTTGATCAGAAAATCTGCCACACCTGCAAAGAACGATTCTGTATTTATGCCTGTCCGGCAAACCTTTACTCTCTCAATGAAAAGGGAGAGATGGTGGTCGAATTTGCTGGTTGTTTGGAATGCAGTACCTGCCAGATCGCCTGCATCTATGGCTCTGTCAAATGGAAATACCCCCGGAGTGGATTTGGTGTACAATATCGATTTGGATAATGGTAGCCAAGTTGACATTGGACAATGCCGTCACTCTGATTCGTTACTGTCCTGATGGAAACTCCTTAGCCCAAGCTATCGATCTCAGTCAGAGGCTTAAAGGCGTCTCACCAAAAACACAGATCGAAGATTCCTTTCCCTTCCCGCCTTATGGTATACTGGGACTATCTCCGGTACCGCAAACCTCTCATGGAGAGGTACAAATCGAAGCCCCCATTTGATCCAAAGGATCTTTTTAAATAAGGAGGATTTAGAATGGAAGTAAAAAGAGTGGGTATAGTGGGCATGGGAACGATGGGCAGTCAAATTGGTGTTGTTTGTGCGAGAGGAGGTTTTCAAACCACGATGGTAGATGTCTCAAAAGAGGTTATAGAAAAAGGATTGAGTCACATCCGATACTTTTTGAATAACCAGGTTAAAAAGGGGAAAATAAGTCAAAAAGATGCAGAGAGAACCTTCTCTCTCATCACAACAGATGTAGATTTGAAACAGGTCCTGTCAGATGTAGACCTTGTCATTGAGGCCGTTTTTGAAGATGTTGAGGTAAAGAAAGAGGTATTCAAAAAATTGGATGCCATCTGTCCTCAAGAAACCATTCTGGCCAGCAACACATCTACCCTGAGTATTGGCGAATTGGCCTCAGCTACCGGACGACCAGAAAAGTGCATCGGGACACATTTCTTAATTCCGGCGGCACTGACCCCCTTGGTTGAATTAGTGCGTGGTTTAGAGACTTCAGACGATACCCACCGAACCGCCATCGACTTCCTAACCCGATGCGGAAAGGAGACGGTTACGGTTTCGGATTCCCCCGGTTTTGTCATAAACCGTCTTTACCTTCCAATGGTTAACGAAGCCTTCTTGGTTTTGGAAACTTCTCTTGCCAGTGCCGAAGAGATTGACCGTTGCTGTATAAAAGGTCTCGGTTTCCCCTTGGGACCTCTGGCAGCGGCCGATGCCTTTGGACTTGACATCCTCCTCGCCAGCATGAGAACCCTTCAAAAAGAATTAGGGGAAAAATATCGGCCTGCACCGCTGCTCGCAAGATTGGTTAAGGCTGGCCGCCTGGGTCGCAAGACTGGGCGGGGAGTTTATGACTACCGTTAGTCAGATGAATGGATCACCCGCTTCCGTATTCAAAGTCTGTTGCTCCACTTTTTCAACGCCTCATTTTTCTCTTGACAGCGACTTTTAGTTTTGTTATAAAATCGACCGACTGGTCGGATTTATACTACCCAGTCGGTTTTTTCGTCCTCCATGTAAGAAGAAATCTTTATGGACGCCAAGCGAAAACAACGGGATCAAAAGAGATGGGAAAAAGCAGCCGGCATCGGAGGAACCGCCGCAAAGTTATTTAATGAGAAGGGATATTTAGAAACGAGTATGGATGATATTGCCGCCGCGGCCCACTTGAGCAAAGGAGGAATATACCATTATTTCTTTAGCAAAAACGAAATACTTTACTTTATTTCAACAAATTATATGGATCTCCTTCTGAAAGATTTGGAGCAAGAATTGAAGAAGATAGGAGAGAGTGTTTCAAAAATTCGCTTTATCGTCTCTCGTCACATCGATCTTTACACGAAATACACATCTGAAGCCAAAACAACACTCCACGAAGCACACTTGCTTCCCTCAGAATATTTTAGAAAATACGCTGAAAAAGAAAGAAGATATTATCGGATCGTAGCGGACGTTCTGTCGGAGTTTTTTGGTGGCCGCATTCCGAAAGGTCAATTGAGAGTGATCACCTTAACCCTATTTGGAATGTGCAATTGGATTTATCATTGGTATAAACCCAGGAGATTTGTTAGCCCCTCAGAGCTATCAGAGATTATTAGCGACATTTTCTGTGGAGGTATAGTAGGCTACGAGATGAAGATGAAAGTGAAACCTAAAGGGAAAAATGAGTGAATCGATTGGAATGGACGTTTCCATTTTTCCAACAAATATTTTTCATCTCTCCAATTGTGTTTTGACTAAACCTTGCAGTTGCAAAAAAACGGTCCAAAAGGGAGATGAGTGTGCTGGGCGGATTTCCGGGAAGCCACCATTAGGCGGGAATCTTCCCAAACCTTTACAGCGGCACCTTTAGTCTTTTAGCTACCCTGTTTCCCAGCATATTACAAAAGTCACCTCAGGTGACATCGCATGTTACCCATAAAACATTGAAAAACCCG
>Ga0315279_10002638_pt1 | contig 26480 bp, 14 predicted proteins | sample YL17G06_20_MG_FD_203694 | JGI IMG/M metagenome (GOLD analysis project Ga0315279, IMG submission 203694) | Sediment microbial communities from Yellowstone Lake, YNP, Wyoming, USA - YL17G06_20 | ecosystem: Environmental > Aquatic > Freshwater > Lake > Sediment | place: USA: Wyoming | collected... | reverse complement strand
CAGCGTCTTCGCGGCTACGACCCGCTGCCGTTCCTGCCGGTGATGACGGGCCGGGTCGTGGACAGCCTCGAAGTCTCGGAGCGGTTCCTCTGGGACGTGCGGCAAACCATCAACGACCTGATCGTTGATAACTACGCCGGCCATTTCGCCGAAATGGCGCGCCGCCACGGCATGCGGCTTTCCATCGAAGCCTATGGTGAGCCGGCTGACGACATGACCTACGCGGGCCGCGCGGACGAGCCCATGGGCGAGTTCTGGTCGTACGCGCCCTATTCGGGGTCCGACTCGTGCACCGAAATGGCGTCGGGGGCGCATGTGTACGGCAAGCCCATTCTCGGGGCGGAAGCCTTTACCGCGACCGATGCCGAGAAGTGGCAGGCGCATCCCGGCACGATCAAGGCGATGGGCGATTGGGCGTTCTGCGAAGGCATCAACCGTTTCGTTTTCCACCGCTACGCGCTCCAGCCCTGGACGAACCCGGATCGTCCGCCCGGCATGTCCATGGGACCGTGGGGGCTTCATTACGAGCGCACGCAAACCTGGTGGGAGCAGTCCAAGGCGTGGCATGAGTATCTGGCGCGCTGCCAGTACCTGCTTCAGCAGGGGCTTTTCGTGGCGGACCTCTGCTTCCTCGCGCCCGAAATGTCGCCGCAGCGATTCAAGTCGCCGCTGAAGTCGGGCCTCGACCGCCCCGGCTACAACTTCGACGGCTGCCCGCCGGAAGTGGTGCTCACGCGGATGTCGGTGAAAGACGGGCGCCTCGTGCTGCCCGACGGCATGAGCTATCGGCTGCTAGTGCTGCCGCAGGTCAAGACCATGACCCCGCGTCTGTTGGGCAAAATCAAGGAACTGGTCGCCGCCGGCGCCACGGTTGTGGGCGCGCCGCCCGTGAAATCGCCGAGTTTGAGCAACTACCCGAAGTGCGATGACGAAGTGAAGGCGCTGGCCGGAGAGTTATGGGGAACCGGCGATCCGCCCGCGGAACTCACCGAGCGCCCGTTTGGCAAGGGCCGCATCATCTGGGGAGGGGAGATTCGCCCGGTCGAGGAATCCGCTCCCGATGCCGCGAACTCGCTCGATGCGGCGAAATGGATTTGGTACAAAGAAGGCAACCCCGCCGAAGCCGCGCCTCCCGGTAAACGTTACTTCCGCTGCGTTGTCACCATTGCTCCGGGGAGTTCCATTGCGTCGGCGCGGCTCGTGATGACCGCCGACAACTCCTTCGAGTGCTGGATAAACGGCAAACGCGCCGGCGCGGGAAACAACCACCTGCGAGTTTATTCGATGGACGCCGCGTCTCTGCTCAAGCCGGGCGCGAACCTGGTGGCCGTGGCCGCCGTGAATGGAGCCGATTCGCCAAATCCCGCCGGACTGATTGGCTTGCTCACCGTCAAGTATGGCGACGGACGCACGCAGGAGATTCCCACCGGCGCCACATGGGAAGCCGCCACCGACGCAAAAGACCAGTGGACTTCCGATACCAAGTCAGCCCAGGGCTGGGCCGCCGCGATGGAACTCGGCCCGTTCGGCATGGACCCGTGGGGCGAGATCGGGACGCAGCCATCGCCGGACCCCATTCCCGACGTGAACATCCTCTGCCGCCTGTTGGAGAAGAACGGCGTGAAACCTGATTTCAGCTATCAGGCGAAGAATGCTCCGGATGGTTTACGATACATCCACAAACGCATTGGCGGCACGGACGTCTATTTCGTCGCCAACAAAAACCCGCGGACCGAGGAAGCCGTATGCTCCTTCCGCGTCCAAAACAAGCGCCCCGAACTGTGGTGGCCGGACACGGGCCGCACCGAACGCCCGGCCGTTTATGACGAGGCGGATGGCGTCATGCGCGTGCCGATTCGCTTCGAGCCGGCCGGTTCGGTGTTCGTCGTGTTCCGCGCCGGCGCCAGGCCGGAGCCGGACCGCGTCGTTTCCGTGAGCCGAGATGGCGAGACGCAGCTGAGCCTCTCCGGGAAAGCGGGGAAAGAGCCTGGCGCCGAGCCGAGCCCGGCGGACAACTTGAAGATGGATTCCGTCGAGCTCGTTTCCGGCGCCGCCGGCCGCGTTGAAGCCTTGGTCCGGCAAGCGGGGAAATACTCGTTGGAAATGGCGGACGGCAAGCGCCGCGAGTTCACGGTGGCCTCGATTCCGAAACCGCTGGAGATCACCGGTTCGTGGGACTTGCGTTTCCCGCCGAACTGGGGCGCGCCGGAACGCGTCAGCCTGGACAAGCTGATTTCGTGGAGCGAGCACAGCGATCCTGGCGTGAAGCATTTCTCCGGCACCGCAACCTACACCCGGGTGATCAACCTGCCCGCGGACCTGCTCACGAAGGATCGGCGGTTGTATCTGGACCTCGGCGAAGTCCAAGTGATGGCCGAGGTAAAGCTCAACGGCAAAGACCTTGGCATCTTGTGGAAAGCGCCGTTCCGCGTGGACGTTACCGGCGCGGCAAAGGCCGGAGACAATCAACTCGAGGTGAAAGTCGTCAACCTCTGGATCAATCGCATGATCGGCGACGAGCAATTGCCGGAAGACTGCAAACGCAAGCCGGATGGAACGCTTCGGGAATGGCCTCAATGGGTCAACGAGGGCAAACCGAGCCCCACGGGCCGTTACACGTTCACGAGCTGGAAACTCTGGCCGAAAGACGCGCCGCTGCAGCCATCCGGTCTGCTCGGCCCGGTGACGATTCAAGCGGCGGAGACGATTGCAGTCAGGTAATCGTTAGAGGAAAGTTGGTACTGGACGCACGGCGCTTCGATCCCGGATGGATCGGGAGGGGGGGGCATGTCTTGCGCGAATCCAGCCGCCTGCAAAACGACGGGCAGGGCGCCGCGCGCCGCCTCTCGACCGCGTCCGGTTACTTCAGGTCCACGTTTCCACGCTTCCTGCAGCGAACATAGAACGCATCGCCAACTTCGTTATGAAGGTAGTTGTAATCCACCGTCCGGGATGACGAGGAAGCCGAATCGAGAACATGAAAGACCCCCGACTGCATTTTCAGCGGATCCCCTTCAAAACCGACCAGCAAAAGCGAATGCTCGGCGCCGATACCAACGGGCCAGCCGGCCCGAATAGCATCAATAGCTTTGCGGATGTTTGCCGGGCTTAGTCCCTTTTTTCCAAGAGGCGCAATCCAGACCACTTCCGGCAGCAATCTCTTATTCACAAGGCGGAGATTCTTTTCCGCTGTCTCGCGCGTTTCTTTTGATGGAGACCAATTGGGGTCATAGGTGTTCTTGTAGGGAAGAGTGGATTCCAGGCACAGTCCATACGTCGTGACGCCGTCTATGGCTTGATGAAAGTAAGCCCCGTCTTGATTTTGCCCACTCGCTTGGTCGGCGGCCCAGTTGACGTACTCCGGGCTGAGCCGGAGCGTTTTGTTCGCGGCCTTCGACACGGCATATTCGAATGCCTCCGTCACTACAAAAACCGAGCACGTCCCACGGCCCCCCTGCGAACGCGGCGTCAACTTGAGTCGCTCGAATTCCGGCCGCAAATCGGTTGTGTTGGTTTTGGAACCAGGCTTTTGCGCGGCACAAACCTGTAAGTGCGGCATAGAGAAGACAGCCAGGAACACCACTGAAAAACGGATGAATCGGCGCATGGTACCACGTCCCTTGGGAATCAAGCGTCACGGCTTACCGGCGCTATGCGGATGCCTTGCTCTTTCGATGTGCGGCGGGTCGCATGTGGTTTCCGTCTATTCCTCTTGCCGACCCGGCACAAACGCTTGCACGCGGGACGCCCGTGCTCCTTCAGCCGGCGCCCAATGCTCTTCCGGTGTACTCCGAGCCTGCATCGGAGTCAAGCGATAGCTTGTCAGTCGCTTCCAGCCGGGCGCATCTCGGTGAAGCTACCAAATCCAAGCGCTGGATAAAGTAGCGCGGGCGTCTCGCCTGCGAACCTGTTCGTAGTGCGGGCTTTGGCCCGTCTTGCGAGGCGAGCATCCCGCCGTCGCGAATCGCCGCCGCGAGCCAGGTGTGAAAACATGGCAGGCGAGACGCCCGCCCTACTTTACCGCCCCGCTTCGCTTTGCCTGCGTAGCTTCATCAAGATGCGCCCGATGCCCCTTCAAAATCACGTTTTCCCTTGCATTGTACGCGTCATCCCCCAATACTTGGACACATCATTCTGGAGGACAGGGCTTTGCTGGAGAGCAACCCGAGCGCCGCGGATGATGCCGAAAGACACAGGCCGGGGACCCGGACCCAAACCGGGCCTCCGGTCTCGATGATTCTCTTGTGTTTTGGCAGGAAAGTGAAAAACTGATTCTTTCTCAACCCACGGATTCTTTGGAAGACCCTGTTTCGAGCATGCCCAAACGCGAAAACAAGGCTCTTGGTTTCGCGGCGCGGAATCCGGGTCTTGTTCCGCTCGCCGCGGTCTCTCTGGCCTATTGGGCGCTCTTTCTGGGCGTTCTCCCCGTGCGGCTCACCTTGGGCACAGCGGCCGCGCTCGTGGAGCCCCAGCCCGTGGCCGCGGTGCGCCGCGTCCTCGCCGGCGAAAACCTCTACCAGGACTACCGGCACGGCCGGCCCGTGCTTCCGTTGACCTACGGTGTGCTCGCGTATGCCGCGCCCGCCGTTCTCGACAAGACGCTGGGGATCAAAACCCCCGAAGGCATTTATCGAACGGGGCGGGCTTTTTCTTTCGCCGGTATGGCGGGTTGCGCCGCGATGCTCTTTTTGTTGGCCCGCCAGCGGGGCGTTTCGCGCACGGGGGCGGGGATTGCGATTCTGCCCCTCGCGTGGTTTCCTTACATCGCGGAATGGTTCACGCGATTCACTCCCGACACCGCCGCGTTGCTCTTCAGTCTCGCCGGTTGGGCCGTGCTCGGACCACCCGCTCCCGGGTTTCGAGAATCGTCGAGCCGCAAGGATGCCGGCGCCCCGGCGAAATCGGAGTGGATGCGGGGAGTGATTGCGGTTTGCCTCTGGCTCGCCGCCTTTCACCTTAAACCGACGCAGCTGGCGGGGCAGATCGCCTTCGCGGTGGAATGGCTGGCCGCGGCCCGCGGGCAAGCCTCGCAGCCCGGCGCGGATTGGCGGAGCGCGCTCCGGCGTGTGTTTTTCCTCGCGGCGGGATATACGGCGGCGGTAGGCGCGACCATCTGGCTGCTTCAGGTCTCTACGGGCGGCAACTGGAAACTCAACGCCGTGGACTCGATGTCGGCGCACGGTTTCCGCCTCGCCTTCATCTCGGACGCTTTCAAGGGATTCGGGAGCGCGCCCATCGCGGGAGCCGCTCCCCTGTCGGATTGGGCCGGGGGCAAGGGAGTGCTGTTGATGATGCTGGTGTGGGCGATCGTATCTCTGCGCCGTTCGCCTCTGCACGGCGCCTACTGTGCGCTTCTGGGGATCGAACTGCTCTTTCTTACCAAGCGCGGCGGCAACATCAATTATCTGCTGGGGTCTTTGTCTCTCTGGGCGGTGGCCACTGCGGTCGAGCTCCGGCGGGCCGGAGCGGCGCACGGCGCGCGCAGACCATCCCTCTCGGCACAGGTTCCGGCGGTGCTGATCTCGCTCCTGCTCCTCGCGGACATCGGCAGGGCCGGGAAGCTGAACTTCGAGATTCCCCTCTCGCCGCCCGGGGATCTTCAGGCCGTGGACCGGCTCGTGGCCCCTTGCGCCGCCGGGGACGTCCTTGTGGCGGATGGCGTTTACGGCGCGGCGCGCGATCTACCCTATCTGTTCGCGGATTGCTTCCATGCCTCGTTGCTGGCCCGGTCCGGCGCGGTGGACTTCTCGGCCGAGATCGAGAGCATCCAACTCTGCCGCTACCGTCTCATCGTCACCAACCTCTTTCACCTGGGCCGGGCGCGTTACCAGGACACACCCATATTCCCGCAGGCGCTTGGGGAAGCGATCCGCCGGCACTACCGGGTCGTGCACCGCGGCAAGTGGTTCGTGGTCTGGGAACCCGCCCCGCGGGACTCCTATTCATAGAGGGTGAAATCCCGGACCCGCGTGGGCGGCTTGAGCGTCCCGAAACCCCAGACACTCCCCTCCACAAAAGTCTGGCCCACACGCGGCACCACCTGCCACAAGTAGTCACTCTCGACAAGCAGCGGCGCCGGTGGCGTGTACCTGCTGACGGTGAGACCTGCCGCCGTGGGCGTGGAAGGCCGTGAATCCCCCGCCCGCCACAGATACAGGTCATAGGACGTGGCCTGCGGCACGTCCGACCAGTCCAGCGTGGCATAGCTCGTCACATTCTTCGCCCCATCGGCGGGATACACGTTCTCCGCCGCCGTCAGATAAATGTACTGAGCCCGTATCGCGCGGTGCGTGCTCAGGTTCACGGTGATGGCCGGATCGGTCCAGGCGGACGTTGTGATCTCACCAGAGTAAACAAGCGAGCCGGCGGGCGCGGCGGAGGCGCTTGAGATATCGTTTCCGTAAGCGTCGGTCCATTTCTGGAACGACCAGGAGCCGTAGCTGCGCTGGGCTTCCACCGTTACCGTTCCCGAGTTGGAGAAAGAGCGATAGAACACGCCTCGTCCGTCCCGCCGCGCATTGAGGTCGGCCGCGCCCAGCTTGAAGTACGGCATGAAGCCGTCCTGAGACACGAGGACCTTGAGAGCGGACTGGTTCGCGGCCCGGCGCGTGAAGTCGTAGGTCACCTTGAGCACCGCGGAATCCACGACGATATCCACGTTGTTTTGGGTGTTCACGCTCTTGGTGATCACCAGGTCCGCCCAGGCGCCGGGGCGCGAATAGAGCATCATATCCGAAGCCGCCGGGCCGGACAGCAGGGACCGAAGCAGGGAGTTGCTGGCGGCGCTGGGGGTGATGGGCGTGATTTTCTGGGTGGCGAAATGGTCATAAGTCGCGCCCCACACCAGCGGATTCTCCGTCAAAGCATTGTAATGGCGGAACCGATAGACCTCTCCCTTGCTCATGATATTCGAGACGCCGGAATGCGCCACATAGAAATCCATGGTGGCAAAAAGCGTAGGGCCGGCGCCGTCTAGGTGAACATTGAGGCTGTCCACGCTGATGTCCACGATGCGCACGTTCTCATCCGTGGGAGGGATCAATCCCATCTCCATCAGGTTCAGGGTGATGGGTTGACCCGCGTTCAGGCTGGCGATTTGCTCGCCGGTCAGGGCAAACGTCCTGGGAACGGAAAGTTCGGGAGGATTGCTGCTGTACTGGGTGAAAATCTCCTCCGCAATGCTTGAAATCTGCTCCAGGTAGGGTTCCTTGAGCGAGTCGAACTGCTCCTGGGTCAGAGAGCACGTGCTAGCCACGTCGGCCATGGCCACGATGTTGTCCACAACGGTCCCCAGGTCCAGCTGGCCCTGATAGGGCTTGAGGAGGCGGTACTCGTAGGCTTTGGCCATATAATAGTGATACTTGAGCAAGCGTTCGCGGGAGCGCCGCTCAATCTCGTTGATGAATTCGATGGACTTGGGAGAGAAGGCGGTTTCGTTCCGCCCTATCTCGCGCCGCAGAGCGTCCATGGCGAGCATGTCGCGGGAGATCAGGTTCGGGATCATCGTCACGGCCATGGTCGCCGCGGTCACCTCCCGCATCAACTCCATTTTCTTTTCGGCCAGCGCCAGGAGTTCATTGGTGATGGTCGTGTACTCATCGGATTGAGCCAGGAGTTTGGCCGCTTCGCCCTCGATGTCGAGCATGGGAACCTTGAACTCGCCCAGGACGCCTACGGCGCCCTTGAGGCCGTTGGCCATGTTGGCGCCGGTGTTCGCTAGTGACTTCATTTGCAGCCTCCGCGCTTTCTCCTCGGGAGTTTCAGTCGCGGGGTCCTTGTCCTCAAAGCCGCCTTTCCAGGGATCCGTTTTCTTTACAGCCTCGGCGAGGAACGGGAACAATTCCGTGAAAGGTTTTTGCGTGTAACTCACGGGGATGTCCGTGCCGCCCGAGAAGGCCAGTTGGGCGCTGTCCCACAGGCCGTTGTAATCCACCTTGCCCGCGGTGTCTATGAGCCCCCCAACGGCGCCCATGACGGGCTGCCCCACAGGGCACACCTGGAACACAATGGCGCCCAGGCGCAAGCCCAATTGCGCGCCCGCCAAAGCGCCGATTCGAATCGCATCGTCCCACATGCTGTCCGCGGCTTCCTTGCGTTTCCGCTCCACCAATTCCGCCATTAGCCGGTTCTGCTCTTTGATATCGCTTTCGATCTGAGTGGCCCGCGTGTAGAGCGTGGGAATCTGCGTCCGAATCTCCTCGTACTCCGCCTGCAATCCCACCACTTCATCTCCCAGCTTGTCCCACATGGTCTTGAGCCCCCCGATGCGCCGCTGCAGCGTGTAGCCCGTATTGTTCACCCAGTAGGACAGGTACATGAGGTTCAGGCAGTGCTCCACCTCCTGCTTGAACGCCTGCTGCGTGACTTCAAAGGAGAGCATCGGGACCCACCCGGCGGGATTGCCGAAGTAGTCCAGGTTGCTTTGGATGCGGTTGAGAAGACTGCGCATCTCGTCGCGCAGAGACAAAAGTTCCATCTGGTCCGCGGTATATTCGGCGTCCGGCGGCCACTGGGCCTCCAGCAAATCCACGAGTTCGGCATACTCCGACAGATTCGACTCGGCTTTGTCCAAGTCCCCGTACAGGTAATCGCTCTTGGCCTGGTCCAACGCGCGGCGCATCCAATCCGGCTGCAAGAAGGCCAGCGGGTTTCCCGCTTGCTGGAATGCGCCGTCCGGCGCGCGTTGGTAGGCGCTGTACGCGCTCCACCAGGGCTGTGCGGAAGCGTACCAGTCCGCGGCGTTGAGGCTTGTGTTCTTCACGTCGCTATGGACCGTCACGGAGTTATACACGAATGTGAGATTGACACGGTGGGCGATGGTCGGGTCGCCCCCCCATCCTCCCCACTTGTAAGTCGAACTGAGAGTGCCTTTCACATTGCCTGACAGGTCTGCATAACCCGTAATATCCAAGGTCGAGGTGAGGTTGCCGCCCGCTCCCCCGAATCCCGGTTGGCCCGCGCCGTAAGCATTCTCGCCGTTGCTGGGCCAATGATTGGGGTCTCCCCCGTCAAAAATGCCGACGGGCCAGGGGATAGGAGGCGCCCAGCACGTTACATGGTAAGACACAATATATTCGCCATCAGGCACATACCAACTGCCTCCAATGTCAGTAGTAATCCCTGGCCAATACTCCGCCGGGCCCCAGCCGTCTCGGCCATCCAGCCCATTCCCTCCATCCTGCCCCCGCCCACCGGAAAGGAGGAGCCGGGACGCCGCCTGGGCGGGCTGGAGGGACGCGATGTTCAGCGTCATGTTGCCGGCGCGCTCGCCGTCCACGCCGGCGCTCGCTTCCGTGCGATTGGTGGTCGGAACGCCCCACTCGTCCTGGTCGCATAGCAGAGCGTCCGCCGCGCGCGTCGTTTGGTTCAAGGGCGTGGTGCATAGGGTGGCGCTGGTGCCCGGCGCATCCTCGAAACACAGCTCCATGGCGTTGATCGTGACGTTCGTTTTCGGCAGGCGAAGAGCGCCGCGGATCACCACCTTCACGGCGTTGATCTCCATTTCCTTGATGTCGGCGTTCGCCTGCGGGCTGTCCTTGTAGTTGAATCGGTTGAAAAGGCCCGTGACCGGGTCGGTGTCCGCCGGATCAAAGACCACCTCCCGGCCCATGATCGTGATCTTGCGGAGATTGCGGCCGGCCTGCAGGTTGAAAAGGCTGCTGGTGGTGCCCAGGGTCACGTCTGTAACGTTGGGCTTCTCATCCGATATGCCCGGAATCGTCAGACCCGTTTTGAGGCCGAATGCCGTTTGCTCCAGGGGGAGAGCCGGGATGGGGGAGATCGTCACGGTCTGGATTTGGTCGGGCAGACCGGTCGCGCTAGCCGTGAAGACCACGTTGAACGGCGTTTTGTCCGCGGCATCGGGCGTGTAGGAGAAAAGGCCCAGCGACGTGCCCAGGTCCGTAGTCACCGGCCCCAAAGGCGCCGGCGGGGTGACAGTGGCGGTGAAGGTCGTGGCGGATCCCAACTCCCTGGAGAATACCCCGAATCGGAGGGCTTTCCCTTCATACGCCTGGAGGGAAGGAATCTCGCCGATGGGATAGCGTGTGATGGGAACGTAGGTGCCCGTCGTGACGCGCTCGAGACCGTTGAAGACCCAGATCCGGATCGGTTCCGGCGTATTCCATCCTCGAACGTCCTCGAAAGTGACGGTTGCCCGGTGAGTCGTGAGGGTGGTGGTGGCGCTCGTTGTCATCCAGGAGCCGTCATCCACGCGCCAGTGCGCACCCGGCACCCCGCTTGGCGCGATGATGACTTGCAGGCGCGCGTCCTGCGCCGCGACAAGGCCGGGGATCAGCAGGATGAGCAGTGCGAAGCACATCGCGAGCCCTCGCCGCGCCCGCCGAGATACCGTCTCCCGCTTGTGCCCAAGGAAAGCATTCGCCGGCATCACATGATTAGGGAATGCGGATGTAGCTGCTTTCTTCATGATGGTCTCCTCGCCGCAAGATTTTCCACGATAGGCTGTTCTTGTCAGGAATGTAGTTCGCCAGATCTGTTGAGCTGAACCTCTTAACTATTTTCGCCCGGTACGTCAGAGATGTCAACCGGAAAAACGCTCCTGGGGAAGATGGGAAGATGCCGTTTGAGACCCAGGTTTATGTCGTGCACCCCGGAGAACCTTGCCCTTCATTCGTTCTTGAAACCCGGTTCCACGCGCAGCTCCAGAGCGCTCCGGAGGTAATCGCCCAGCCAGGAAAACTCCCGCAGCAGTTCGCGCCGGGCGGGACAAGGACCACCGCGCAATCACCGAGGGCGGAAGGAATTTCCTCTTTGTTCTTGATGAATACTTATCATGATGTTACCCTTTCACAGAAAGGAGTATATCATGAAAAGAAGAGGCTTTACTCTCATCGAGTTGTTGATCGTGGTGGCCATTATCGCCATTCTGGCGGCGATCGCCGTGCCGAACTTCCTCGAGGCGCAGGTCCGGGCGAAAATCTCGCGCGTCAAGAGCGACATGCGCTCCGTCGCCACGGCCGAGGAAGCGTATTGCGTGGACTACAACATGTACGCCGACCATTACACCAACGGCGTTTCGGACTCCATGGGCTTCAGTTACGTCCAGTACATGATGGTGCCGACCACGCCGGTCGCATACATTACCCGCGTCATGCTGAGGGATCCTTTTACCCCCGAACCTTCGATCTATGCGCTGGGGCTTCCCCCCGGCTGGGCCAAGACCTATTGGTCCGTGCCGTACCAGGGCTCATGGGGGCAATGCATCGTGTCCGAATTCGGCTACACGACCAGCGGGCTTCCCAAGGCGTACGTCATCCACAGTTACGGTCCCGACCGCATCCAGGGGACCGTGTACAACTCCAGCGCGGACACCGCCGGCATGTCGCGTTTTCCCTTCTATCTGGAGTCGGGGCATGCCGACGTGGCCTGGAGAATGATCTACGACGCGACCAACGGCACCACCAGCCTCGGAGACATCGGCCGCTTTGGCGGCAGCGGACTGAAGTGCCCGCTGATGCCGGGGTGGTGACGGCGCTTGGGCAGATCAGGAAGAGCGGGAAATGAGGAGCGGCGGCTCGCGGTTTTTCGGACTCAAAGGGCGGGATCAGGGGTCATGAGTCGTCATGTTCTCTTCGAACAGACCCCGTGTTCTTATGACGCGGGGTTTTTTCTGTTTTTCTCCGGCAGGCTTTTCTCCGCATTTCCTTCTTCCTGTCGCCGTGCGGGCGGTCAGGAGGCGGCGCGGGAATCCGGATCTTGGGTTTCTTGATTTTCTTCGGTCCGGGCAGGGCGGAATCTGAACCTCACTCGGTGACTCTGGTGTTCGGCAAGATGCAGGGCAAAGTGGGGCCGGTTTCCATGTCGTAGCTCGTGACCACACCGTCCGGGTTTTTACTCATACCAATGTGCATTCAAAGAGATACATACTATCAACTTGCGAGACGGGATGAACGGGAAGGAAAAGGCGCAAGCATGGCTTGCGCACTCCAAAATGGAGACAGCGTGAAAGAAAAGACGCAAGCGCGGCGTTTTTGGAGTGCGGGAGCCATGCTCCCGCCTTGTTTCTGAAGACAGGCAGACAAGGGTTTGCATAGTGTCTCTTTGATTGCTTTTCAGTATCAGAAGTCCAATGGAGCCAAGTCCGTGGCTGGTGGAAGCGTTTCCCAGAGCAGGCAGGGGCGAACGCCGCGCCGCGATAGGTGATATAAGCATCGTCAATCTTGGGGAGGGCCATTTCCCGGCGATTGTGTTGAAATTCGCCCTAGGAAAACAGGAGGAGGACAATCCATATGATACAAAACCGCGCTCATATCTGTGCGCTCGGCGGAGCCGCCGGAGGAAACGGGAGTGTCAGGGGTTTCACTCACCATGATCGTCTCGACTCCGCTGGAAGATCCGCCGCGCGGGATATTCCTACCGGACCGGAGGTTTCGGGCGCTCGACCGGCGCCGTGCGCGTCGTTGCGGCGTCGTCCCCCACGGGAGGAATCAGGTCCGCCCACACGGCCCGTTCCCGGGCGTATAGGAACAGCGGCAGTTCCTCGCGAAACTCGACCTGGAGGTGGGAATAGGGTTCGCGCGTTCCGTCGCTTGCGGCGGGAAAGTCCCTGCTGAGTTCGTCCGCCAGCGGGGGAAGCCGGCGCAGGAGCTGCCCGTAACGGGGGTCCGCCACGAGGGTCCGGGAGCTCATGATCTCATCGCAGACAAAACTGAAGTGCATTTTGCGTCCATTGGGGAGAAGCCGGAGGGTTGCGGTGGTCAAAGGGGCCATGTGTTCCTCCGCGCGCTGCTTTCGCACGCGGGCCAGGTCGCGATCGAATCTCTGGGCGCCTTCTCGAGAGGGACGCAGAAGATAAGTGAACTCAAAACCGGCGGGATTCAGACTCTCGGCGATTCTGCGTTGCAGCGCATACTCCTTGCTGAACCTCGGCAGGAAGTCCGACCAGACGTAGATCAACATCACCACGAAGACCAGCGCCATGGTGCCGGCCGGCCACTTTGCCAACTTCACCTTCGTCCGGCAAACGTCGTCGCACTCCGCCACAAAAGCGGCCGCCTCGCTTTCCAGCCCGGCGTGAACAACCATGCTCTTTGCCACCAGGTCGTGCAGGGAAGCCTTCTTCGGGTGCAAGCCGCAAAACACGGCGTTGGAGAGGGCGTATCCAATGGCGATGAAGCAGAGAGACGCAAATACCACCCCGGATATTATACTCGCTGGAGGCACAAAGGTGCGCCAGGGCAGGATGGGCGCCAGAAGAGGAAGAGACACATACGCGTAGACGAGGACCAGGATGAAGAGGGCGCGCAGCGCGGCCTGGCCCCAGGTCAGGTTTCCTCCGTCCCGCCGCACGACTCGAAGGTTTGCGAGTTTCTTGCCGGCGGTTTGCCCCGCGGTCAGCGGGCCATTGCCGATCCAGAAATACAGGAAGAGGAGGATCGCGGCGGCGGGTTGGGTGGCGTGGCGCGCGGGGTACAGAGACTCGTAGGCGTAGTGTGCGAAGAAGTAGAAAGCGGTCGAGAGAAGGGCCAGGTCCACCGCCAGGGCCATCGCGCGCGCCCAGAGCCCCGCTACGGGCAGTTCCGGACGTGCCCCGCCGGGGGCGCGATATTCAGGTTCGGGAAGGGGTTTCAGGGTCGGCACAAAATCATCGGACATTATGAGTCTCATTTTCTGCAGGGGTGCTCATGCACCGCTCAGACAATGGGCCGCTGGCTGTCCCGCTCGGGCGGCGCCAGGGACGGCTGTGGGAAAAGCCCCCACTGCTCGCCGAACTGTTCCAGGAAACAGAGGGAGTAAGCGCGGAATAGCACATATATGGGGAGAAAAACGACAGAGCTGACATAAGGGAGTCCCGCGATACAACAGGTCACGCAGGTTCCAAGGAAGATGATCATCGCTGCGACGATTGCGAGAACAAACCGCATCAGGCAGAAAAGTGCAATGGGGCCTAGATGGTTCGCAAGGATTTCGGAGCGGAAAATCCCAAGGGCGTCCAGGGCCAGGACATTGCGGCGGTACATGATGGGAACCACGAAATCATGCACGAGCATCATGAACACGGCGACGGCGATTGACAAGGGGAGTATGGTCACGAGAGACCCGATGATGGCGAGGACCACCCCCGCGCCGAAGTTGCGGCCGCGAAGATCCGACCAGGCGAGCAGCGCGAAAACACCGGCCAAAACAGCCATTACCAAGAGCACCGCCAAGCCCAGAAGGAATCGGAAGAGAAAGAGACTGTTTCCAAGCGCGCGGAAGCGGCGCCAGGGCTCCACCACGGCACCCTGGTTCCGCACGACGCCATCCAGGAACATGAACTCTCCCCTGGCGCTGAGCCATGCGATCAACACGCCGAGCGCGATTATCAGCACCAGGATGATCGCGGCAAGCGGAATGAGAATCGCAAGGTTTTCCATGACCCAGTGCGCGCCATGGCCGAAGGAACCGCCGCGGCGTGTTCCTCCGTGGAAACCGAAATTGGGGGCGCCACCCTGCCCCAAAGTGACGAGAAAGGCGCAAAACCCCAGTGTGAGCCACTTTGGGAAATCAAAGGGCGAGAACAGGATGTACTTCATCCGGGCAAATGCGGCTGATAAGGGCTCTGTAACTGAGATAAGCATGATCGTCCTCCTCCCCGTTTATTCTTTGCCATCCATCCATCATTCTTAGTCTCTTCTTGTCTTTGTGGCATCTTCATCTCAAATCCGGTCGAAGTTCTCCGGGAACCTGCATTTGGCGATTGCGTCGCTGAAGCTGATCATCCCCTGCTGATACAGGTTCTTGAGCGACTTGTCCATGCTGATCATCCCGCTATCATAGGAGGTCTGCAGGATCGTCATGATCTGTTCGGTCTTTCTGCTCCGGATGACCTGGCGGACGGCTGGGGTGGCGATCAGAATCTCGGTGGCCACCACGCGCCCCTTGTCGCCCGGGATCGCCAGAAGCTGCTGGCAGATCACCGCCTGCAACGCCTGCGCGAGCTGGAGCCGGACCTGCTCCTGCTGGTGCGGCGGAAAGACATCTATGATGCGGTCTATGGTCTGGCTCACGTCCGGGGTATGCAGGGTGGCCAGGACGAGATGGCCGGTCTCGGCGGCGGTGAGGGCGGTGGCGATGGTCTCCAGGTCGCGCATCTCTCCCACGGCGATCACGTCGGGGTCCTGGCGCAGGCTCTGGCGCAGGGCCTTGGCGAAGGATTTTGTGTCGCTGAGGATTTCGCGTTGCTTGACGATGGCGCGTTTGTGCTTGTGGATGTACTCAATGGGGTCCTCGATGGTGATAATCATGCAGGGGCGCGTGGCGTTGATCTGGTCGAGCATCGCCGCCATCGTGGTGGTCTTGCCCGAGCCGGTGGGCCCGGTCACCAGGATAAGTCCGCTCTCGCGCCGGATGAGCTCCTCGACGACCGGCGGCATGCCGAGCTGTTTGAGGGAGCGGATCTGGTCGTGCACCACGCGAAAAGCCGCCTCGACCCCTCCGCGCTGCTTGTGGATGTTCACGCGGAAGCGGCCCACGCCTCGGATCTCCAGCGAGGAGTCCAGTTCCCAGTCCTCCTCGAATTTCTCCTTCTGCTGGTCGTTGAGAATGTCATAGACCATCTTCCGGATGTCGTCTCGGGTAAGAGGCGGAGTGTTGAGGCCGCGGAGGCGTCCGTCCACCCGCAGGATTGGAGGGGCCCCCGTGCACAAATGAAGGTCCGAAGCGTTGTGCGTGACCGCCTCTTTCAGCAATGTCGTGATTTCCATGCGCTGCCCCCGTTGCCCTTTTCCACCGGTATGGGACCCTTGTACGGTCTCGGTGTATGCTCCCAGAGTCTTCGGGATTCACTCCGGTCTTCGCGTCCTTCCTGGTTCCTCTTCTTCCTCCGTCTCTCTGATCCTCCGAGGTGCGCCTTTCCTCGTTCGACCGCGGCTTCGCTACGCTGTGCTCTTTGTCTACTTCTCCCCTCCTGATTCATACTGCATAGCGGAGGGTTTGGCAAGAGCGGTTTACGGTTTACGGTTCACGGTTTACAGTTTGCGGTTTGCAGTTCTCAGTTCTCAGTTCTCAGTTCTCGTACTCCAGCCCACAGCACGTAGGATGGGCCTTGGCCCATCTATCTCAGCGACCCAAAGGACTTAGGGGACACCAAGGACATCAAGGACTTCAAGGACTTCAAGGACTTCAAAGGGACCGAGTCTCCAGTCTCGAGTCTCCAGCCCTCAGCACTCAGCCCTCAGCACTCAGCCCTCAGCACTCAGCCCTCAGCCCTCAGCCCTCAGCCCTCAGCCCTCAGCCCTCAGCACTCAGCACTCAGCCCTCAGTCCTCAGCACTCAGCACTCAGCACTCTCTTCTCAGCCTCCAGCCCCCGGCGTCGGCCCAACGGCCGACACATCCTGCCGCATTTCCCCGCTGTTTTCCAGGACCATTGCGGGATTGCGGGTGAGAAAACGAGATTGCCTACAAAGAGGGATACAACGACAATGGGCTGCCCGGATTCCATTGCGCGCCCTGTGCCGAGGGGCGTATACTGAGACTGGAGGCTGAGAGGGGAGTGCTGAGTGCTGAGTGCTGAGTGCTGAGTGCTGAGGGCTGAGGGCTGAGGGCTGAGGGCTGAGGGCTGAGGGCTGAGGGCTGAGGGCTGAGGGCTAAGGGCTGAGTGCTGAGTGCTGAGGGCTGAGTGCTGAGGGCTGAGGGCTGGAGGCTGAGACTTGGTGTCCTTGAAGTCCTTGATGTCCTTGATGTCCTTGAAGTCCTTGATGTCCTTTTGGTCCCTCAAGTCCTTTGGGTCGCTGAAATAGATGGGCCAAGGCCCATCCTACGATTTGACGTGAGAGAGGAGGATCAGGATCATGAGACTTCCCTATCGGATTCCCCGCCGCCGCGGCTATTATCTCATCGGCCTTCTGATCGTCTTGGCCATTATCGCTTATCTGACCTACCGGCAGCTCAAGCCGGAAGAGAAAGCCGCGCAAGTGACCCAAGCCCAGGTCTACATAGACCGGAGCAGGGATACGCTGTGCGAGAGCAACCGGCTCGCCATCGGGCAAAACCTGACCATGTGGCGCGTGGACCATCCAACGGAAGCGCCGTCCCTGGACGGGATGCGCCATGCGAATTTCAGCATTCCCACCTGCCCCAAGGGCGGGGTCTATACGATCAGCCCGGACGGGTCGCAGGTCTATTGCAGCGTGCATTTCCCCGCTCCGGCGGCGCCCTGATCTTCCGCCGCCGCGCCGCCCGCCGAGTCCCACGCACCGCGACTGCGGTTTCCTTGCTTTCCTTAATTCTCCTGTAATTTTCCTTGCTTTCCGTAAACGGATGGTTTATCTTCCCGAATGCTGGTGAACGGCTTACGCAAAGGAGGCATATCATGTCTCGCATTCCGGGTTGGGCGAATGTCTCATCGCTGGTGCTGAGGTTTGTGCTGTTTGCCGGGGTGGCCCTCTGCGCGCAACTCGCCGGACCGGCGTGGGCAAGGGTGATCCACGTCAAGGCCGACGCCACCGGGGCCAACAACGGCCAATCGTGGGCAAACGCCTACACCGACCTCCCAACAGCAGGGCTGAATGCGACGTTTGACGACGAGATATGGGTCGCCCGGGGGACCTACAAACCGACCACCGGCGCCAGCCGGACCGCCTCCTTCGCGTTGCAGTCGGGGGTGAGTCTCTATGGCGGCTTTGCCGGGACGGAGACCGCGCGCGGACAGCGCAATTGGGAAGCCAACCCAACGATCCTCAGCGGCGATATCGGCATAGCAGGCGACGCCGCGGACAACTCCTATCACGTGGTGCGGGGCAACGCGATGGTCACGTATCCCTCCCTCCTGGACGGGTTCACGATTACGGGGGGGAACGCCAACGGATCGGGGGGAGACTATAGCCAAGGCGGGGGGATGTATAACTACTACAGTTCTTCGACCGTGACTAACTGCACATTCAGCGGCAATACGGCATACTGGCAGGGCGGCGGGATGTATAACTATCACAGTTCGCCGACCGTGACCAACTGCACGTTCAGCGGCAACACGAAAGGCACATACCAGGACGGCGGCGGCGGCGGGATGTATAACTTCTACAGTTCTTCGACCGTGACCAATTGCACGTTCAGCGGCAATACGGTAAACTGGGGTCCGGGCGGCGGGCTGTATAACGACGGTGGTTCGCCGACCATGACCAACTGCATCTTTTGGGGCAATACGGCTCCTTCGGGCGCTGAGGTATGCAAAACCACCGGGACTCCCACTTTCAGCCACTGCGACATCAAGGGCTGCGTCGGGAGCGGCGCTTCTTGGGATTCCGCACTGGGCGTTGACGGCGGGGGAAACATCGGGGGCGACCCGCGCTTCGTGGCCCCGGCCTCCCCTGTGGGAGCCGACGGACTTTGGCGAACGCGCGATGACGGACTACGGTTGCGGTCGGACTCGCCCTGCATCGGGGCGGCGGACCCCGCTGCCGCTCCAGGAACGGATATTCTCGGCCTTCCACGCAAAGCCGCCCCGGACATCGGAGCCTATGAGTTTCCTTCCAGCGGATACGCCACGCTTACCTACAACGCGGGGGCGGGAGGCTCGATCTCCGGCGCGACTCCGCAGATTGTTGATTATGGGACGAACGGCACGGCGGTCGAGGCATTGCCAGACACCGGCTACCATTTCCTCCAGTGGAACGACAGCTCGGCGATGAACCCGCGCACCGACACCAACGTGACTGCGGACGTGACCGTGACGGCCACGTTCGCCATCAACACCTACACGCTGACCTACAACGCGGGGCCGGGCGGCTCGATCAGCGGCACGACTCCGCAGACGGTGGATTATGGGACGAGCGGCGCCGCGGTCGAGGCGGTTCCGTCCGTTGGCTGCCGCTTCAAGCAATGGAGCGACGGCGTTTTGACCGCGTCCCGCACCGACACGAATGTAACAGCGGATATCAACGTGACGGCGATCTTCGCGCCGTCAAAACCCGCCGCCGTCAAGGATTGGGCTCTCCATAAGTGACCACGGAGGCCATTGAGCCAGTTTGAGGGGTAGGGACGAATCGGGATAGCTTTCCATGAGGGCAAGCGGCGGTTGGACAACTCGACGAACGCCACGCGACTCCGGCCTTATTGGGCAGAATTCCGCAGAATTCCGAATTCCGGGGCACCACCCTTCTATCCCCGCGGAATGCGGTATTTCGTATCCTGTCCCCGAAACCTATCCTGTCCCCGAAACCCGAAACCCGAGAAAGACAACTGCCGATGCACTGCCGATGTTGCACATGAGGATTCGGCGCATCGCACCTACCTCAAGGGGTAAGGAGATGGAACATGCGAATACATGCAAGGCGTCCGAACATGGGATGGGTGGCGGCGCTGGCCCTGACTGCCTGTTTGGCAATGGGGCTGTGCCCCGTGAGGGCGCAGGATCCGGTCACGCTCGTCAAGGATATCAATGCCAGGGACATGGGTCGTCTTCCGTGGTTGAGGGTGGATGGCGCCTCCATTTACTTCGACAATGGCACTCTTGAGACGGGCGTGGAACTCTGGCGTAGCGATGGAACGGCGACGGGCACGGCCATTGTCCGGGACATCTGCCCTGGCGCCCGTTCGTCTTTCCAGGGGAAGGGGTCATACCTGCCCGGCGATACCTGCATCATGGGTTCCCATCTGTTTTTTTCGGCCACCGACCCGGTTCTGGGCCGGGAACTCTGGAAAAGCGATGGAACAACGACCGGCACGGCCCTGGTCCTCGACATCAACCCCAGTTTCTCTTCGTCGACGCCTTCGGATCTCACGGTTCTGGGCTCGACCCTCTTCTTTGTGGCCGACGACGGCGTACACGGCCGCGAGCTCTGGAAAAGCGATGGCACAACGACCGGCACGGCCCTGGTCCTCGACATCAACCCCAGTTCCTCTTCGACGCCTTCGGATCTCACGGTTTTGGGCTCGTCGGTCTTCTTTGCGGCCGACGACGGCGTACACGGCTGCGAGTTCTGGAAGACTGACGGCACGGCCACCGGAACCCTGTTGGTCAAGGATATCCGGTCCGGACCGGAAGGATCGAGTCCGGAGTATCTGGTATCCACAGGCTCGACACTCTTTTTCTGGGGCCAAAGCGGCACATCGGAGGCTGAATTGTGGAAAAGCGATGGGACCGAGGCCGGAACGGTCCTCGTAAAGCCTTTTGAGATGGGTTACAGGGAAATGGTCGCGCTGAACGGAGGTGTTCTTTTCACCGGCGACGACGGCGCTTACGGATACGAGCTCTGGACGAGCGATGGAACAACGACGGGTACCCTAATGCTCAAGGACATCAGGACCGGCCTTCTCGGGTCGGTCCCTCGCGATTTTGAACGCATGGGTTCAAACGTTTTTTTCACCGCTTATGAAGGACTGTCCCTCGGCTTAAGACTGTGGAAAACCGACGGCACAACAAGCGGCACGGCCATGGTCCTCGGCATCAACCCCAGTTCCTCTTCGATATCGGCGCTCACGGCTGTCGGCTCGACCCTCTTCTTTACGGTCGACGACGGCGTTCACGGAAACGAACTCTGGAAGACTGACGGAACCTCGACCGGGACAACCTTGGTCAAGGATATCGAACCCGGCAGCGGCTCGGCAACCCCTCAGTCTCTCATCGCCGCGGACTCCGCCTTGTACTTCACCGCCTTCCCCTACTCCAACGCCTTGGAACTCTGGAAGAGCGACGGGACAACAACCGGGACATCGCGGGTCTGTCAGATGCGACTACTCACGGATTCCTCGGTGCCTAGGTCTTTCACAACGCTTGGATCAAGCCTCCTCTTTGTCGCCACCGACAGTGAAATGCCTTACGAACTGTGGAAGAGCGACGGCACTCAGGAGGGTACGGGGCTTATCAAAGGGCTTCCTTCCGGGATGTTTCCATCGCCGCCGTCCGGTTTGACGCCCGCGGGTTCCCTCGTGTTTTTCTCGGCCTCCGACGCCACTGCGGGCCAGGAACTCTGGAAAAGCGACGGCACGCCGACAGGAACGGCGCTTGTCAAAGATATTCGCCCGGGCCCCGCTCCTTCAACCCCCCAGGACCTGAGAATCCTGGGTTCAACGTGCGTTTTCACGGCAGACAACGGTACGCAGGGCCGGGAACTGTGGAAGAGTGATGGCACTGCCGCAGGCACCGTCATGATCAGAGACATCCAGCCAGGCGCCGGCAACTCCTATCCATCGTATCTTACCGTCGTCGGGCCCAGAGTCTTTTTCAGCGCCCAGAACGACACCTATGGAAACGAATTGTGGGTGAGTGATGGAACAATGGCCGGTACCGTCATCGTCAAGGATATTGTTCCAGGTGCGGCCTCCTGCAATCCATCGGAACTCGCCGCTCTGGGATCAACTCTCTTCTTCACCTCCTGCAATGGATGGCCCTATCCGAACCATCTCAACAAAAGCGACGGAACCCAAGAAGGGACTGTGGAAGTCATAACCATGTCCCCTTATGGGATAAACGAACTTACGGCCATGGGCCCGAGACTCTATTTCGCGGCCGACAAAGATGATAACGGCATTTTGGATCTTTGCGCGACGGACGGAACTGCGGCTGGAACGGTCTCAGTGAAGGCCAATATCAACCCCGGATGGCTGGTGGCGGTTGGCTCTACACTCTTCCTGGTCGCCGACGACGGTACGCACGGCGCGGAACTCTGGAAGAGCGACGGCACACCCGCCGGCACCGTGATGGTCAAGGATGTTTTTCCAGGATCCGGTAGGTCGTATTGTTCGAACTTCACCCCCACCGGGTCCCTTCTCTTCTTCTCCGCCAACGATTCTCTTCATGGGAATGAACTCTGGAGAAGCGACGGGACGGAAGCCGGCACTTTCATGGTGCACGATCTCCTCCTGGGATCGGGTTCGGGCATTTATTTCACGGGATCTGAGTCGTCGGGGGATCTCTATGCTTTCGGTTCCAGACTTTACTTCGCCGCGGACGATGGCACGTGGGGCACGGAACTGTATTATACGGATGGCGCCGGCCTGGCCGGGCCTTCCCATCCCGGCGATATCAACGCGCGCATGGACGCGCTCACCTGGACCTGGTGGGATAATTCCCTTCCGCCCTTTTCGGAGGACGGCTTCAAGGTGTACTGGGGACCCGGCGACACGGCTCCCCTCGCGGTCACGCTCACCGAGCCCGCCGACGCCACTTCTTGCGCGGTCAACGGTTTGCTCCCCAATACCCGGTACGCGTTTCAGGTCGCGGCCGCGAGCGCCGGGCACGGCGACTCGGCCAAGACAGCCAATTACGCGGTCTACACGGCGATCGAACCCGTGTCTGGGCTGACGGTTTCGGACGTGACGAAGTCCGGCATTACTATTGCGCCCGCGAACAGCCCCAGCAACCTCGCGAGCGGTGCGTCCGGCATCCGGCTCTCGAACAAGACGGCCGGCACCTCCTCCTTGTGGCTGCGCGCGAACGTGCCCTGGACCTCATCGGGTCTGAATCCCAACACGGAATACACCCTGAGCGGCAAGTCCCGCAACGGCTCTGGCTTCGAGACCGCCGAGGCCACCACGAAAACCTGGACGCTCATCGAGCCGGTGGCCGGGCTGGTGTTCGCCGAAGTCTCCACCACGAGCCTGCTCGTGGCGGCCTCCGGCGCTTTCAGCAATCTCGCCGGCGGCCTCTCCGGCATCCGGATCGAAAACGCCTCCACCCAGGACGCCTCTTCCTGGCGGAAGGACACATCCCCATGGAATTCGGCAAACCTCCTTCCCAATACCGAATATGCCTTCACGGCAGCGTCGCGCAATGGGGCCGGACTCGAAACGTCCGGGATTACGGCCACCGCCTGGACCAAGGCCGCGACCCCGAAGGCTCCCGTGGTGAACAATCCCACGACCCATACGCTGCGGCTGGCCCTGGGGGCGGACGACGGCAATCCCGCGCATACGCACTATACTGTCCACTGCGCCACAACAGGTCAGTATGTGCAGGCCGATGGCACGTTGGGGCCAACGGCGGTGTGGGGCACGGCACAGGAGTGGGAGGGCGTGACCGTTCGCGGCCTGAGGCTCTGGGGGGTTTATGCGTTCCGGGCGCGGGCGCGCAACGGCGCGGGTGTGGAAACACCTCTGGGGCCCGTCGCGAGCGGCATGACGGTTTCACCGATTCCGGCGGAGGCGAAGGAATGGCCGGGCTACGAGTAGAGCGATTCTCAAGAGTCTTGGAATGTCTTCGATCCATTCTGCTATTTCGCGCTGCACTTTGAACTTGCAGGATTCCCTGCGGGCTCTTAGGATGAATTCAGCGTGGCATTTCGAGTGCCGAAAAGGAGCATCGCATTCCCATGAATCGAAGAAACCACTCTCTCGCTTGGGCGCAACCGGCCTTCAGCGCCCTCGCCGGCCTTATTCTGCTTATCCTCCTGGCAGGTTGCTCGGGTTATTCGGGAGGCGGCCCCCTTCCAGCGCCCGATGGGACCACGATCAAGCGCGTGGCAATCCATGATTCGGTGGACTACCTGTACCAATGGAGAACCGCGGCTTACGAGCGCACCAGGGTCCGCAAACCGCTCTCCCAGGACAAGGCCGACATTCTGGCCGTCTGCGGGCAACCCGACTATGTCCGGATCCCCTTCCGTTCCCAGTTTGGGGAAGAAACCGAGGAATGGCTCTACACCGGCCAGGACCGCCTTTTCCAGTTCGTCGAGGACAAACTCGTTCACAGCCAGCCCGTCAGCGACCTGGAGCGGCTCCTTCTGCGCAAGGGCTATTCCCAATACGCTTTCCGGACCCAGCCGGGAAGAGTCCCGCTCCGTCAGACCTTTGTCTATAGAGACTGGGAAGGCCATGACGTCGAGGTCTACTGCCTTGCCAACGGGAAGCTCGTGGTGGGAGGCGAATGAGAGGGTATCTTCCCAGGCTCTTGCATACGTTCGCGGTACTGGCATGCATGGCCTTGGTGTGCGGGGGAGCCTCGTCCAAGAAGCAGTCTCCGGCTTCGCGCCAAGCATCCGCGCCGTCAAAGCAGTCCCCCGCACCGCAGAGTCCCGCCCCGGCAAGACCCAAGAGCCCGCCAGCGGCACAGAAGCCGACGCCGCCCCGCCGCAGTCCCGAGATCCGGGCTCTGTGGATCGCGCGATGGGACTACCACACGCCCGACGATGTAAAGACCATTGTGCGCAACGCCCTTGCGCTCGGCTGCAACTGCATTTACTTCCAGGTGCGCGGCGAGGGCACCTGCTATTACCCCTCGAAGGTGGAGCCCTGGGCGTGGGAGCTCACCGGCGACGAGCCCTCGAGCACCGGCCGCGACCCCGGATGGGACCCGCTCCGGACCGCCCTCGATGAAGCCCATCTCCACAACCTCCAGGTCCACGCCTACATGAACGTTCTGCCGGTCTGGAAGCAGGCGACTGCCCCGCCCAAGGCCTCCGGGCATATCTACGCGACACATCCGGAGTGGATAATGATAGACCGCTCGGGCAGACCGATGTCTCCGGCGCGCCAGAGTTTCTACGCGTTTCTGAACCCGGCGCTGCCCCAGGTGCGCACCCATCTTGCGCGCGTTTTCGCCGACGTGGCGGAGCGCTATCCCGATCTCGATGGAATCCACCTGGACTATATCCGCTATCCCGGCGAGATGGGGGATTATTCCTACGACAAGGAGAGTTTGCGCCAGTTCAAGCAGAGCACGGCCGGGGCGCCACCCGAACAGGTCCCGCTGCTGTGGAACCGGTGGCGCGCTTCGCGGATCAACCTGCTGTTGGGAGAGATTTCGCGCGAGGTGCGGCGCGTCAATCCGTCGCTCGAACTCTCGGCGGCGGTGATCGCCGACTACAAGACCGCTATCGAGACGAAAATGCAGCGCTGGCGCAACTGGCCCGACCTGGGTCTGGTGGATGCCGTGGCGCCGATGGTTTACCATTACGATTTGCGGGTGTTTTCGGCGATGCTGGACAACTTTTTGGGAGCCCAACGCCCGCGCAAGGGCAAAATAGTGGTGGGGATCTGGCCGTCCGAGAAATGGCAAAGCGGCAACGGCTACACCCAGGCCACGCTCGGCAAGCAGATCGCATTGGCCCGCGAGAAGGGCGCCGACGGCATTGCCCTGTTCGGCTATTCGGTCTTCTTCCCCAATCACAAAGCCGGCGCCTGGGCCGCATACGTCCGCAAGAACTGGTTTACCAACACCTATTCCCTTCGACGCGCCAAACCCCGGTGAGAAGACAGGACTGAGGACTGAGTGCTGAGTGCTGATGACTGATGACTGATAACTGATGACTCAGGACTGAGGACTGAGAAGACAGGACTGAGTGCTGAGTGCTGAGTGCTGAGGACTGAGTGCTGAGTGCTGAGTGCTGAGGATTGCGGATTGGGCTACGGGTTCTCCGGCACACCTTTTCCAGATCGTCTTCGCCAGTGCGTCTTCTCCGCCCCGCCTATCCGGCGAATAGAAGGGTATCCCCCCCTTTGGGGATTCCCGCCCAGAGTATTGACCAGCGTCAAGGATTCCTTCTCCGGGTTTCTGGTATCCTGAAAAGCGTGAGAGGGCAAGATCCCTCTCAGGTGGCTGACGGAAGAGACCGCGGACCGTGCATAATCCTTCTCTCCAATCCCCAATCCCCAATCCGCAATCCGCAATCCGCAGTCCTCAGCACTCATAAGGAGTCATCGCCATGAAACGGAATATCGTCAGGATAGATGAGAGCCTTTGCAACGGATGCGGCCAGTGCGTGTCGGCCTGCGCCGAGGGCGCGATCCAGCTCATTGATGGAAAGGCCCGGCTGGTCTCGGACACCCACTGCGACGGGCTTGGCGCGTGCCTGGGCGAATGTCCTCAGGGCGCCATCACGATCGAGGTGCGGGAAGCGGCGGTCTTCGACGAGAAAGCCGTGGCACAACGCCTGGCGTCTCAGAAACCCGCCGCGGGAAGCCCCGGCGGCCCGCACACCCACGCAGCCGCGCAAGGAGAATCCAGGAAACCCGCGCCGGGAGAATCCAGAAAAGCAGCGGCGGCCGGTTTTCATGCGCCGATAGCGGGCGGCTGTCCCGGCACGCAGGCGCGCGTTCTCAAGAGCAACGCCAGACCCGCGAGCCCCGCGACGTCGCCTGGAGCGGCTCCCTCGTCTTCCAACGCGGCCGGCTGTTGCTCCGCCACCGCGCCGGGCCCGCGCCCCTCCGCCCTTGCCCAGTGGCCGGTCCAGCTCCACCTGGTCTCTCCGCAGGCGCCCTACTTCGCGGACTGCGATCTGCTGGTCGCGGCGGACTGCGTGGCCTTCGCCATGGGGGATTTCCACGAAAGTCTGCTCGAAGGGCATTCCGTGGCTATCGCCTGCCCCAAACTCGACAACGCTGGACCCTATGTGGATAAACTCGCGGCCATCTTCTCCCACAACAACATCCGCCGCCTCACCGTGGCTATCATGGAGGTGCCGTGTTGCCGCGGGTTGGAGATGATGGTGAACCAGGCCCTCAAGAAATCCGGCAAAGACATTCCCCTCTCCCTCAAGGTGATCTGCCTCGACGGTCAAGTGAAGCTGGAGCAAACGCAGTAAGGGGAGACTGGAGGCTATAG
>Ga0315279_10002637_pt1 | contig 26483 bp, 19 predicted proteins | sample YL17G06_20_MG_FD_203694 | JGI IMG/M metagenome (GOLD analysis project Ga0315279, IMG submission 203694) | Sediment microbial communities from Yellowstone Lake, YNP, Wyoming, USA - YL17G06_20 | ecosystem: Environmental > Aquatic > Freshwater > Lake > Sediment | place: USA: Wyoming | collected... | reverse complement strand
ATCCGGACCAGGGCAAGGCGACGGTAACGGTGACCATCTCGCCCGGCACTGCGAGCGTGTGTGGCGCAGTCTCGTTCACGGGCGTTGACCAGGCGACGCCGACGATCCATGCCGCGACCAACAGCGGGACGGGCAGGACCGCCTCGGTGACCGTGACCAGCGCTGCCGGGAACATGACGTTGGACACCGTGGCATGTAGTTCGTGTTCATTCACGGACCATACCCAACGTCAACGCTGGCTCGACAAGGAGCCGTCGCGGGGGGCGGCGGGGGGAAGCACCGCAGCAGGGGCCGAGAGCGTTCAGCATCGCTGGGCCCTGAATCACAGCAATCATTGGGCCTCGGCGGCTGTCGACGTCGAGGCCGCGCCCGTGACTGGCTTCCAGTCGGGGTCGGCCGCGAACTGCGTCACCACCAGCACCGGCGCCAACACGTGCTGGGTCACCGGTTTGACCCCGACTACCGTGGGCGGCGGGACCACTCCCCGGGGCTACGTGCCGCCCCTGACGGAGCCGGAGGCGACCGTGCAAATCCAGTTCGACGGGCTCCTGCACACCGGCAAGTCCCTCGCGGGCGGCGGAGACTTCTCCGCCGCCGCGCTCCGGGATCTCTTGATCACGGTGGCCTACCAGAACCTAGCCCTGGGGGCCCACACCCAGCGCCTCCAGCTCTATGCGCCCGATGGGGCGCTGTACCAACAGTTCGCCACCGCGTTCGTGGTAGAGGGCTCGGTGGCACGGCCAGAGACGCGGCTCCTCGTGGGGGGCACCTGGATCACCCAGCACTCCCTCTACGGGACCTGGCGCGTGGAGGTCTACCTGAACCAGGCCCGGACCCCGGCCGCCCAGCGGACCCTCGTCTTGAGCCAGTGAGGGCGGGCGCAAGTGAGTGAATCCCAGCCACCGGCCCTTCCTGAAACCGGAGTAGGGAACTCCGCCTTCACGCCAAATCATTGAATTCCAAGCCTCCTCTTAGTTCGTGAATCTCGGCACGCCACTCGCAACTCCCTTGGTGTAAGGTCGAAAACTGGGCATCCATTGGGCTGTCTACTTTCTCGCCTCCACGTCGAATGGGGGTCCGCGATGCGGAAGATGCTGGAACCGAAGTTGGCACGTCCCTTGGTCCGTCCTTGGGGCATGAAGCGGAAAGTCTGCGCTGCCGTCGCTATCCTGGCCCTTGGGGCCTGGCTTGCGCCCTCTGCTACCGCTGCGCCCACCCGCTTCTACATGCAGAACGCCGCGGCCGATGTGGACCCGGCCACCGAGCGGGGCGCGTGGGACAACACGGCCTCGTACCTGGGGCGCAAACTCTCGCGCACTAAATCGGGAGCCATCGCCACCAAGGCGGTTGCCGAGGCGGTCGCCACTGCCGACTACGACGTCCTGCTGCTCAAGCTGGTCAGCGAGCCGATCACGGTGGCCCAGACCATCTCGGGGACGCTGAACTGGGTGGTCGGGTCGCGGGAGTCGGGTACCGCGATGAACGCCAACTGGCACGTTCATGTTTACGTCTTGCGGGGCACCGACACGCTGGTGGGGACGCTCTACACCAACTACACGGAGGCGGCGGGCACGAATGAGTGGCCGACGACGGCTGTGGGCGACACCCCCACGGCTGCGCTCACGCTCACCCCCGTGGACATTGCGGCAAATGACCGTATCGTCATCGAGGCGGGTTACGTCGCGCGCAACACGAGCACCACGAGTTACACCGGCACGCTGTGGTACGGCGGCACGGGCGGTGACCTGACCGTTGCGGGCGATGAGACAACGTTGGCGGGGTGGTGGGAGTTCAGCCAGGACCTGTTCGTGAACAACTTCCTCGTTGAGGCGGCGGGCGGGGGGAACATCGGGACGCAGACGGCCGGGACGCCCTTCAACATCCAGATCACGGCCCGGGATGCCAGCAACAACACCTTCACCGCCTTCACGGGGACGGTGAACATCACCTCCACGGGGACGCTCTCGGCGGGCGGGGGCACCACGACGGCGTTCAACGCGGGGGTGTTGAACCCGTGGAGCGTGACGATCTCGAACGCGGGGAGTTTCACGATCACCGCGACGGCCGGGTCGGCGGGGACGAGCAATGCGTTCCCGGTGAACGCGGGGGCGTTCACAAAGATGCAGCTCCTGGTGCCGGGGGAGACGGCGTCGGCGGGGAGCGGGAGTGGCAAGACCGGGACGCCGAGTGGCCAGACGGCGGGGACGGCGTTCATGGTGACGGTGAACGCGGTGGACGCCAACTGGAACGTCGTGAGCTCGACGAACACGGTGGGGATCACGTCGAGTGACGCCAGCGCGACCTTGCCGGCGAACGCGGCGCTGGTGGCGGGGACCACGACGTTCAGCGTGACGTTGAACACCGCGGGAAGTCAGACGGTCACGGCCACGAATATCGACGATGTGACCAAGCCCGCCAACACCAGTCCCTCGATCACGGTGTGCGGGTCGGTCCTCGACGCGAGCTACGTCGCGGCCAACGCCCAGACCACGCAGGTCATCGTCTACTGGTCGAGCGCGAACCCCGTCGTCATCCTCGAGAAGACGAGCGCCTTCTCCACCGAGGCGCCGGCCAACGGGACGACCTACAGCGTGAGTGCCACGGGCGGCTCGCTCGGGACGGCCGTCGTGCGGCAGGTCGGCTCAGCGACGAGCTTGACCCGGACGTCCCTCACGAATGGGACCACCTACTATTACAAGGTCTTCGCGAACGCGTCGGCTTGCTACTCGCCCGGCACTCAGGTGATTGCCCGGCCGGTGGCCCTGCCCATCCCCGCCTGGTCCTACAACCTGGCCGGCGGCTCCATCCTGAATGGCGGGATCACGGGGCAGGGCGCGATTTACACGTCCTCGAACGCGAGCCGGATCATCTCCCTCAACACCCTCGACGGCACCCAGACCCCGACCTGGACGTTAGGGCCGGTGGCCACCACGCTGCCGATCCAGGGCTGGCTGACGTGGCTTCCTAACTCCTATGCCTATCGGCAGCCCCTGACCGTGACCGCCGGCACGCCGGGCGCGCCCAGCGGCTATTCGGTTTCCGTCGCCTTTGATCACGCGAGCCTCGTGAGCGCGGGGAAATCCCAGGCGAGCGGCAACGACGTGCGCGTGTTCTACTGGAACGGCATCGCCTGGGTCCAGCTCGATCGCGTCCTGGACAGCGGCTCCACCTGGAACAGCGCGTCCACGAAGATCTGGTTCACGACCCAGGCGGCCATCGCGGCGAGCGGGACCGACAGCAATTACTACCTCTACTACGGCAATCCGAACGCGGCCAATCCGCCGGCCAACAAGGCCAACGTTTTCCTGTTCTTCGACGACTTCGAGGACGGCACCCTCAACAAGTGGATCAGACCCCTTGGCGGCACGTGGGCGAGCACCACGACCCAGCACCACAGCGGGAGCCGTTCCGCCAGGCATTCGACCGTGAACAGTATTTCATATGACTTAGTGGCGAACCCGGCGCTCAACGTCGACAACGTCTATGTTGACGCGTGGTGGTACATCAGTTCGTCGAACCCATACGATATCTCGCAATACCTCCGCCTGAATGGCACCGAATGCTACACCGGCTCGTGTTATGGTGCCGATATGTATACCGTTACGACGCCTGGATGGGACGTCTTCAAGAACATCGCCGGGATTTGGACCGAAGAAAGCGTCCCCGCGGGCACACCGACTTCCGGTCAGTGGAGGCGCGTCGGGACCGCCATGTACGGCACCACGTTACGGGTCTTCGTGGACGGCACCCAGATAAATTCCGCGACCAATCTGACCGAGCTGACATCAGGGAACATCGGTTTCACGACGTGGACCATCCCGTCTGGCTCTTACTGGTATATCGACGATGTGATCGTCCGCCGCTACGTCAGGCCCGAGCCCACCGCCGCGCCCGGTACGGAGCAGGCCGTCACGGCGGGCGTCGTGATCGGCGGCGACCAGAGCGGGACCGTCTACTCGGTGGACACCGCGTCGGGCGTCATCCTCTGGCAGGCCACGCTGAGTGGGGCCAACCAGGTGCAGGCCCCGGTGGCCGCGCAGTTACGGATGTGGTCCCAAGGCGGCTTCCTGACCGGCACCTGCCCCGTCGACGGCCTCCCCCTGGATGACCTCGTCTTCGCGGCCAGCCGGAACTCGGACACCGCCAGTAACGAGGTCGTCGCCCTCCGGGCCGCCACCGGATCGGTGTGCTGGACCTTCAAACCGAGCACGTCCGGCAGCCCCAGCAACATGGACATGATCGTGGGGATGCCCTGGGTGGATTACACCAAGAACTATGTCTACGTGGTTAGCTATGCCAACGGAACCTCGTTCATAAACAACGGCGCGGCCGCCCAGTACAGCGTCTGGGTCATCAACAGCCTGACCGGGGCCTCTGTGGCAATCTTTAGTTGGGCTGGTAAGTTGGGCGACATCGCGGCCTCCCCCACCATGAGCGTGGACGGGAACACGCTGTACGTGGTGACCACGAGTGGGTACCTGTTCGCCCTTACCATGAGCTCCATCTCCGTGACCAAGTGGAATTCACCGTATTATGCGGCCCTGGGGAGCGCCGTCCAGGGCTTCATCTGGGAGAACGGGGACGCGCCCGGCACCATCTACTTCGCCACGTCCAACGGCTACGTTTGGTGCCTGAAGGACCCGGGGAGCGCAGTCCCGCCGAGCGTGACGACTCCGTCGTGCCCGGGCTGGTCGGCGGTGAAGACGGCAGTGCCCGGGCCCTCCACCCCGCTCCCGCTGGGCAACCCGCCGGACAAGCTGTACGTCGGGTCCTCGGACGGCAAGGTCCACCAGCTCAACCTCACGACCGGCGTGGACGAGAAGCAGTATTGCCTCAATCCCCCAGGTAGCGGGAGCTGCACGGCTATGCAGGTTGGAGCTGTCAGCACCGAGACCGGCAACGAGATCTTCGTCCCGACGTCGGACGGGACACTGTATAAACTCCCTGTGCCGTTACCGTAAGGAGCCTGCCATGTGGAAGCTGCTCGAACTCACGTCCACCGGGGCTCTGCTTCCCCTGCTCCGTGCGCGCACCATGAAACGCCTCCCCTGCCTGGTCCTGGCCGTCGCCCTCTGGGGGCTGGTGGTCCCGCGTTCCGCGTGGGCAGCCGTCGCCGTGGATGCGGCCGGCCATGGCAGTGGCGCTGCGGCAACGTGCACGCTCCCCCTCACGGTGGGGTCTGGATCGAACCGGGCACTGGTGGTCGGCGTGACCCTCTATTCCACCGACTCAAGTGTGGCGAGCATTACCTACCCCGGCACCAGCATGACCCGCCAAGCACAAGTCACTGGGAGCGCTCAGCGGGTCGAGCTCTGGGCCGGGGTGAATCCGACCCCGGGCAGGGCGCCGGTAACGGTGACCATCTCGCCCGGCACGGCGAGCGTGTGTGGCGCGGTCTCGTTCACGGGCGTTGACCAGACGACGCCGACGATCCATGCCGCGACCAACAGCGGGACGGGCAGGACCGCCTCAGTGACCGTGACCAGCGCTGCCGGGAACATGACACTGGACACCGTGGCATGTAGTTCGTGTGCATTCACGGACCATACCCAACGTCAACGCTGGCTCGACAAGGAGCCGTCGCGGGGGGCAGCGGGGGGAAGCACCGCAACGGGGGCCGAGAGCGTTCAGCATCGCTGGACCCTGAATCACAGCAATCATTGGGCCTCGGCGGCTGTCGACGTCGAGGCCGCGCCCGCGACTGGCTTCCAGTCGGGGTCGGCCGCGAACTGCGTCACCACCAGCACCGGCGCCAACACGTGCTGGGTCACCGGGTTGACTCCCACTACCGTGGGCAATACCGCCGCGCTCACCGCGTCGGCTACCACGGGCGGCGGGGCCACCCCCCGGTCCTACGTGCCGCCCCTGACGGAGCCGGAGGCGACCGTGCAGATCTCCTTCGAGGGGCTCCTGCACACCGGCAAGTCCCTCGCGGGCGGCGGAGACTTCTCCGCTGCCGCGGTCCGGGATCTCTTGATCACGGTGGCCTACCAGAACCTAGCCCTGGGGCCCCACACCCAGCGCCTCCAGCTCTATGCGCCCGATGGGGCGCTGTACCAACAGTTCTCCACCGCGTTCGTGGTAGGGGGCTCGGTGTCCCAGCCAGAGACGCGGCTCCCCGTGGGGGGCACCTGGATCACCCAGTACTCCCTCTACGGGACCTGGCGCGTGGAGGTCTACCTGGACCAGGCCCGGACCTCGGCCGCCTACCGGGCCCTCGTCTTGAGCCAGTAGAAGGGGATCCCCGCGTAGTTTTCCTTGCCGCTACGGGCCCCGTCTGCTATCGTCCCGAAAAACAAGCCATGCTGGATTGTCCTCCCCGCTCACCCTCACCCTCGCCCGTCACCCGTTGCGTTGGGAAGAGCAACGGGTCCCCGGGAGAGGGGAGGGGGGCTGGGGAACCAGGGAGAGGGTTGAGTAGGGGCAGAAAGACCGAGAGCGGAGGTGCGGCTGATGGGAAACGAGAAGGCACGAGAACTCGAGAGGCCCGGTGAGGAGGCGCGCCGGCCCTACGAGCGTCCGGCGGTGAGCTGGGAGGAGGACTTCCAGCCCTACGTGTTCTCGACGTGCGGGAAGATGGCGGGGCAGGGCGGGGCATGCCTCTTCAACAAGAAATCGTAGGGACCTTCGAGATCGCGGGGGTCCCTTGCCGGCTGGCATGCCCGGACGAGGGCCTGTGGGCCCTCCTGGCCTCGCGGTACGCCGACTTTGCCGCTCACGCCCCCTCCGAAGTTTCCCTTCGGGTCGAGGTCACCTCGGCACTGCCTACCGACGTGGCGGCTTACGAAAACGGCCCCTTCGCCAGGATCGGCGGGAGCGACGGCGTGCTGACCATCGAGGGCGCCGGCTTCCGCGGCACCTTCGACGAGCCTTCCGGGGAAGGCTTGATCGCCCAGCCGCCCGACCCCGCACCCTTAGAGACATTCCTCACAGCCATCTGCGCAAGGCGCCTCTTGAAAAAAGAGGGCTTCCTACTGCACGCGGCCGCAATCAATGGGGATCCGGGTGCCTATGTATTCTTCGGTCCCTCGGGCAGTGGGAAGACCACACTGGCCGAACTGGTCGGAAAGGGCGTTATCACCGACGAGATGGTCGCGATCCGGCGGGACGGCGGGCGGTACCGAGTCTTTGCGGTCCCATGGCGCGGGCGACGGCTGGACGCGTCGCTGGCCCCGCCTCTGGCGGGGCTCTTTCGTCTCCGACAGGCGCCGGAGACCGCGTTCACGCCGCTCTCTCCCACGGCGGCTGTTCGGCAGCTTCTGCCGAGCGTCTTTTTCCCTCGCGCGGATGCCTCGGAGGTGAGCCGCTTCTTCGAGATCGGCGGGGATCTGGTGACGCAGGTTCCCTGCTACGAGATGCGCTTCTCGCCCGATCGCGCCTTCTGGGAGGCAGTGCATGGTCTCTCACTATGATCGCCTGATCGGCGTCGCCTCGCGGGCGCATATCCCTTTGAGCGTGCTCTTCGAGGTCACCCACCGCTGCAACCTCGGCTGCGAACACTGTTACCTGACGGAGGGGCCGGTGGGCCGGCCCAGGCCCACCCGGCCGGAGTTGTCCCTCGAGGAAATCCGCCGCGTCCTGGATCAAATCGCCGAGGCGGGCGCCCTCTTCCTCACGCTGAGCGGCGGCGAGGTCTTCATCCGGCGGGACTTTCTCCCCATCGTTGCGCACGCCAGGTCCTGCGGCCTTTCCGTGACCATCTTCACCACGGGAACGCTGCTCACACCGGACGCCGCCACCGAACTCGCGAACCTCCACCCGCTCTCCGTGGAAATGAGCATCTACAGCGCTTGGCCGGACGTGCATGATCGGATCACCCGAATTCCCGGCTCCCACGCGCGCTCCCTCAGGGCGCTGCACCTGCTGAAGGAGCGCGGCGTGATCATTCTCATCAAGAGCCCGCTGATGAGTCTCAACTCAGGGGAATACCACGGCATCGTCAAACTGGCGGAGGAGCTGGGGGCCGGCTACGCCTTTGACCCCTTGCTGGTCCCCCGGCGCGATGGGAGCCTGGCGCCGGTCAACATGAGCCTGGACCAGCAGCAGTTTTATCAGATCTTCTCCGATCCGGTTATCGCCAAGGAACTCTCCCAGCCCGTGAAGTGTCTCCCGCAGCCCGGGGAAGAAATTTGCGCCACCGGGCGGCGCCACTGCCTGATCTCTCCATACGGTGATGTCTATCCGTGCATGGTCTACCCGGTCCCGGCGGGGAACCTCAGGGAAAAAAGTTTCCACGAGATCTGGACCGGCTCCCCGCTCCTTCAGGATCTCCGTACCAAGACCGTGGACGATCTGAAAGACGGCGCGAAGGCGATCGGCGGCTTCCGCTGCAGCGCCCTGGCCCTCATCGAGAGCGGGGATTTCCTGGCTCCATTTGCTCGGGGCGAGCAGATGGCCGAGATCCAGGCCCGGGCCGTCCAGAGCCGCTCCCATCAACCCTGACGGCGAATTTGAACCGCAAAGGACGCAAAGTACGCAAAGAATACCTAATGGATGGCTCCAGCATGGGATCCGCCGAGTCGTTCTGGGCCTTGCAGAATAGGTCCCCTTTGCGAGCTTTGCGGTTGAAACGGTGAAGCTGAACCGCAAAGGGCGCAGGGCGCGCAAAGAATATCCATTCTCCAGCATGGGATCCGCCGAGTCGTTCTGGGCCTTGCAGAATAGGTCCCCTTTGCGATCTTTGCGAGCTTTGCGGTTGAAAATGGACCGATCCGTTGAGCGGTCGCTGCTGACGGCGGCCGCGGGCGCCTTTCTGGAAGGAGAGACCACTCCCGAGCTCGCGGCGCTTACTGCCCGGCCCGTTGACTGGGGCTGGATTGTCAGGCGGGCGGAGGCCGAGCGTCTCGGTGCGGTTCTCCACGCGGTCGTGTCCCCCCTCTCCATTCCCGCCGGCGTTCGCGATCGCCTTCGAGTCGCCTGGGTGAGCGGGCGCCGCCAGTACCTGCTCGGCGCCCAGCAGATCACCAAGGTCCTTTCCGAGTTCGAGCGCGATGGCGTCCCCGTGATCCCGCTGCGGGGCCCGGCGCTCGCGGAACTTCTCTACCGGGATCCGAGCCTGCGCCCCTTCACCGATCTCGACCTGCTCGTCCGCGAGGCCGACCTGCCCCGGGCGCTTCCCCTCCTCGCGCGACTCGGGTATCGCCATTTGGAGGGCGGGCACTCCCTTTCTCACGAACTCACCTGGAGGCACGCCGCCTCCTTTGTGTCAGGGAGACCCGACGAACTTCCCATTGATCTTCACTGGGGACTGGTGGACTATCCCGGCATCGTGCCGACGACCGCGGTTCATCACCAGGAGCTGTGGGACCGGGCGGTGCGAACCGAGACGTCGGGAGGCACCTGCCTGGGGCTCTGTCCCGAGGACCTCCTGATTTACCTGGCCCTCCACTGGGCAATCCACCACGCCCTCGCGGGTCTCGGCTGGCAGCTCGACCTGGCCCTGCTTATTCGCCGCCAAGGCGATGCGTGGAACTGGGAGGTCGCGGCCGAGCGTGCCCGCCGGTGGCAGATCCGGGGAGCCCTCTTCTATGCCCTCCGGGAGGTTCGGGAGCGATTCGAGGTGGCCATCCCTCCCTGGTTTTTGGCCCGCCTCAGACCAGCCGGGCCGCGACGCATCCTCCTCGACCGGCTTCGCCATCGAGGGGAGGAGCGCCTGGAACGGCTCGACTATCTCATCCCATTGCTCGTCATGGACAAGGGGTCCGACATCCTCCGGGCGCTTTCCGGCGCGGTGTTGCCGCCGGCGAGCTGGCTCCGCTGCCGGTACGGAAAGCCGTCGGCCTTCAGTGCCTACCTGGCACACTGGGCGAGGATTGGCAGGGCGTGCGCGAGGACGGTTGGGGCCGGCCTTGGACGCGCTCACCGGTAGTGTTCCCTCGGGTCTTTCTCCTGCGTCTCCCCGCTTCTCAGTTTTCACGGCTTCTCATCTCTCTCTCGTTCGGGAGGGTGAACGCATCCCCTGGATGCTACCGTGTCGGCGCGCTTCTTGTCGGTCGGCGGCGGACCGAACATTCCCCTTTCCCGCCCTTTTTTGGGGAAAGCAACTGGATTGGCCTTTTTGCTTGCAGAGTTCCGGCGGCTTTGTTATATAGCACCCGAAGGAGTTGACAGAGGGGGGGATTGCGCACGACCAAACTGAGCATATCGGCAACCGCTCGGGGAGAGACCTCCGACACGACCTCGGGGAAGCAGCCGTTGTGCGCGGATTGCCGGTGATCTGACTCTTGAGCCGGCCGGGGAGTCGGGAGTGTACGAACAATACTGGGGGCTGACAGCGCGTCCATTCCAAAACGTGCCCGACCCGAATTTTCTTTTCATGTCTCCCCGGCACCGCGAGGGTCTCGCCCGCCTCCTGTATGCTGTCAAGCACAACAAAGGCGCAGCGCTGCTGGTCGGTGATGTGGGGTGCGGAAAAACCACGCTGAGCCGGGCGCTCATCCTTCAGCTCGCAGAAGACAAGTACGACATCGGCTTGATCACCAATCCCGCCCTCCCGGGCAACGATTTTCTGGAGGAAATCGACACGCAGTTGGGCATCCAGCCCCCCAATGGGGGCAAGGCGGCGTTGCTGCGGGGGCTCAACGATCGCCTGCTCGCCAACGTGCGAGAGGGCAAGGAAACGGTCCTGGTCGTGGATGAGGCCCACAGCATCCGAGACCCGGCGGTATTCGAGGAACTCCGAATGCTCCTGAACTTCCAGCTGAATGACCGTTTTCTGCTGACCCTCATCCTGTTGGCGCAGCCGGAGATCAACGAGATCATCGGTCGTATCAAACAGTTCGAGCAGCGGATCGCGATCCGATACCACCTGACGCCACTCGACCAGGCCGAGACCGGGCGGTATATTACCTACCGGTTGCAGAAGGCCGGGGCCAAACGGGCCTTGTTCTCCCAAGAGGCACTGCAACTCGTGTGGCAGCATGCCCAGGGCGTCCCGCGCATCATCAACACCCTGTGCGACCTGTGCCTCCTGGAGGGGTTCGCCAGCCGCGCCCAGGCCGTGGATGCCGCACTCGTGAAGCGGGTGGCGGCGAGCCTGGCATGAGGACATCTCGAATTTCGGCTCTCGGAATTGGTGAGACCATCCGGCATCCTGAGAGCGAGGTAGGATCATCGCCCGCCTGAGTGATCTGGTCCGAAAATGGGGTCCCGGCAAGGAGCCGGAGCCGGGGAAGGACAAGGCCCTTTCCTTCTCCGACATGAGTTCGCTTTTGGCGAAGCCGCATCCCCCCGCGTCCCCCGAGGCTTTCTACCAGACGGCCCAGCAAGAGGTCGCCCGCATCGTGGCGGCGGTCAGCTCCGGGAAGCCGTGCGAGCTGGGCGCGCTGCAACGGGTGGTCGCCGACCTGATCGCGTCCCTGGCGCGCGAGGACGGGCTCGTCGTGCTGGCCCTGAAAGAGGGCGAGACTCATCTCGACCTGCCCCGGCACCTGGTCAACGTGGCCATCTTCGCCATCAAGATCGGGCAGGGCATCGGCTACGGCGAGGAGGACCTGCAGCGCCTGGCCCTGGCCGCCTGCCTGCACGATGTCGGCATGACGAGCGTCCCCCGGCGCATCCTGGAGAAGCCCGGGGTGCTCGCTCCCGAGGAGCTCGCCCTCATCCGCCAGCACCCCGAGCAGGGCTTCCGGATGTTGCAGGCCCTCGGCCCGCAGTTCGAGTGGGTGGCCATCGTCGCGCTGCATGAACAGGAGCGCGAGGACGGCAGCGGCTATCCCCAGGGCCTCAAGGGCGATCAGATCCACGAGTACGCCAAGGTCGTCGGCCTGGCCGACGTGTACGAGTCCTTGACCCATGCGCGATCGTTCCGGAGCAAGCGGGCCGCGTACGACGCGCCGGAGATCGCGCGGCAGCACGGGCGGGTCTTCCCGGACCGGCTCCTCCAGGCGATGGTCCGCACCCTCTCCACGTCCCCCGCAAGCAGCCCGTCCCCTCAGGCCGCCAGCGCCGAGCCCACGCAAGAGGGCCAACAGGCAGCGGCAGCCGCCGCCGCGGCCGGTACGCTCCCCAAGGCCCTCTACCAGACGGCCCGGCAAGAGGTCGCCCGCATCGTGGCGGCGGTCAGCTCCGGGAAGCCGTGCGAGCTGGGCCCCCTCCAGACGGCGGTCGGGGGCCTCCTCGAGTCCCTGGCGGGCGGGGATGAGCTGCTGGCCCTGGTTCTCGAGCTGGGCGAGACTCATCTCGACCTGCCCACGCACCTGGTCAACGTGGCCATCTTGGCCATCAAGATCGGGCAGGGCATTGGCTATGGCCAGGAGGACCTGCAGCGCCTGGCCCTGGCCGCCTGCCTGCACGATGTCGGCATGACGAGCGTCCCCCGGCGCATCCTGGAGAAGCCCGGGACTCTCGCTCCCGAGGAACTCGCCCTCATCCGCCAGCACCCCGAGCAGGGCTTCCGGATGTTGCAGGCCCTCGGCCCGGAGTTGGAGCGCGTGGCCATCGTCGCGCTGCATCACCACGAGCGCGAGGACGGCAGCGGCTATCCCCAGGGCCTCAAGGGCGATCAGATCCACGAGTACGCCAAGATCGTCGGCGTGGCCGACGCGTACGAGGCCTTAACCCATGCGCGACCGTACCAGAAGATGCGCGTTCCCATTGATGCCGTGAAAGAGATCGTGACCACGAACCGCCACATGTTCCCAACCCCAATCCTGAAGGGCCTGATCCAGGGTTTGTCCACGTTCCCGGTGGGCAGCCTCGTTCGGTTGAATTCCAAGGAGATCGTCCGGGTGGTGGCCACGAATCCGGCCTTCCCCATGCGGCCAGTGGTCGAGATCGTCGCAGGACCCAAGGGGGAGCGGCTGGCATCACCGCGCCGGGTGGACCTGGCGCAGAATAGCCTCGTGTACATCACGGACTCGGTTGCGCGCGACCTGGTCGACCATTCGAGAAACCAGCCCAACGAATCCCCCTGACGCTTTCCCAGGCAGGCGCCGCGCAGGCGTCGGTGGTTCGGCGCTTGTCGAAGCCTTTTCCTCACCCCGCCCACCGCAGGATTTCCGCTCTCGGACACCTTTCCAGCCTGCTCGGCGAGACCTGCTCGCCGACTGTTTCGTCCCACTCCTGACGGCTGGGCTTGGCCAACGGCAGCGGTCGCACGGAATGCAGCGCACACTGTCACAGTCCTGGAGGACATGGGGGCCCAATTACAGGCAGTGCGGTTGACCTCGCAACTGGCACCAGGGTGAGCGGCGATTCCGTTTTCTGTGCGTGCACATGCTGGCCCATGGCGCCTGGCGCCCGTCAGGCTGCGGTCCCAGTTGGCTCAACGTCTTTTGCGAGGCGCGCGGATCGCGGTGCATCCCGCAGGGTCACTGCGAAACCGAGCCTGAGGAATCCCCGGGGTGGCGAAGGACTCGCATTGCTGAGGCCCTGCTGGCTCAGTTCATCGGGCGCTGGTCGGCACCTGAGAGGCGCCGAGAAGATTTGGGCCCGAACCGATCCTCCTGGTCGGGCTGAAACTGGCTCATGAGGTAACTCCTGATGAAAACTGGCCTAACCCCTTGACACGCTTGGATGGGGTATATATGATCCGGCGTGGCAACGCTGGGAGGAATCCAGGTGTTGGACTGGGATCAGCCGGATAGACCTCGTGTCGCCCCTTGCCGGGGCCTGGGGCCGCGCGTTGCCATAGCATGCATGGTGACCTCCATGCTGGCCATCCAGGCTCTGGCCTCCTGCGCTCGAATGGCTCCGCCCCCCGCCACTGTTGTGAACCCCGAGACCTTCCCGCAGGTCGTTCCACCAATTCTGCCGCCCGTTCCTTCCGAGCTTCCACCCCCGGTCACGGAGAACCGGACCTTCGTCACCATTGACGGCATCCCGCAGTACAAGATCGGTCCCGGGGATGTCCTGGAGATATTCATCACGAGGGGTCCAACGCAGGAGAAGATCCAGACGCCTGTCCGAGCCAACGGCCGCATCTCCGTGAGCTTCGCCGAGGTCCAGGTGGATGGCCTGACCGCAGACCAGGCCGGCAGGGAACTCGCCCGCGCGCTGTCCGTCTACTTCCGCAATCCCCAGGTCGAAGTCCAGGTCAAGGAGCACAACAGCAAGAAAGTTTCCGTCCTCGGTGCCGTCGGGGGAGCGCCGCGGGGTGGCCTTGGAACGATCCCCCTGACCGGACGCATGACGCTGCTGGAATTGATCGCCAAGGCCGGGGGGCTCGCACCGAATGCAAGCCTGGAGCGGGTCCGGGTCACTCGGGAATCCGGCAAGTCGTACACCGTCAACATGTTCCGGTATGTCCAGGAGGGCGATCTCTCGCAGGAGTTCATCCTGGACTCCGGAGACGTCGTCTTCGTCCCGGAGCGGGTGCCCGGCGAAGAGCGCCGGGTCTTCCTGCTGGGCGAGGTGAAGACCCCCGGACCGGTGCCGTACTTCCCGGCGATGACCCTGGCTCAGTTGGTGGCTCAGGTCGGCGGATGGAACGACGGGGCCTTGTTCGAGGAGGCGCGGATCATTCGAGGCGACCCGAAGAAACCCGAGATCATCGCCGTCGACCTGGGCCGCCTGATCCTCGATGGGGACCGCCGGATTGACCAGTTCCTGCGGCCCAACGACGTTGTCTTCATCCCGCGGACCCGGATCGCGAACTGGAACGCGTTCCTGGCGCAGCTCCGGCCTACCCTCGAGTTCCTTGTCCTCGGAGCTCAGCCTTACATTATCTACAAGACCATCAACCCGTAGCAGCGGGGAGGCGAGAGGGGCTCCTGATGGCGCAGTACGATCTGAACCTCCGCGATTACTGGCGCATCCTCCGGAGGCGCAAGGGAGTCGTGGTGGTGGTCGCCCTGGCCTTCGGGGCAATGGCCTACGTCTTTGCCGAGGTGCAGAAGCCCCCGCCGATCTACCAGGCCACTGCCGTGGTGAAGTTCGAGCGGACGACCACCCTGGTCGGACTGCTGGTAGAAACCATCTCGGTGTCCTCCGGCGACAACCTCGCCACGCAGGCCGCCGTGGTCCGAAGCTTCCCGGTACTGGAGCGCGCGGCCAAGACGCTACGGCTGATCCCACCTGACTTGGACTCTGACACGATCAAGCGAAATCCGCGATACATCCAGCTCCTCAGCGACCTCCGGGGCCAAGTCGCCGCCGCCCCCGAGGAAAACACAAACCTGATCGATGTCACCGTGACCTCAGCGGATGCCGCTCAGGCCACCCGGATCGCGAACGCCGTGGCCCAGGCCTACCGCGAGGAGAACATCCTCACGCGGAATCGGCAGATCCGAGAGGCGCGCCGTTTCATCGAGGAGCAACTGGCGGACGTCGGCGGGCGGCTGCAGGAAGCCGAGGACGGAATCCGTGCCTTGAAGGAACGCCGCGGTTTCGTCTCCCTCGCGGAGGAGACCACCACATCCCTGGCCCGGCTCAGTACCCTGGAGAATGAGTACGAAAAGGTCCGCCAGATCCAGCAGGAGACGGTGAACCAGATTCAGGCGCTCCAGGACCCCCAGGTCGTCTCCGGGTCGGTGCCCCCCCGGATCTTCACGGACGCCGGCGATCCCACGATCGCGAAGCTGAACGCCAGCCTCCTCGATCTCGGCGTGGAGCGCGAGAACCTCCTTGCCACGCTCACGCCCGAGCACCCCCAGATCCGCGAGCTGAATGCCCGCATCGCCACCACGCGAGAGAACCTGGTGCGGGAGCTGGGCCTCAAGGTTCAGACGTTCCAGGGGCGGGGTGCGGATCTGCAGCGGCAGATCCGACAGCTCCGGCAGGAACAGCGCACCCTGCCCGACGTGGCCCGGCGATACACGCAACTGCAGCGGGACACAACAATCAACGAGAATCTCCTCTCCCAGCTCCGGTCGAAGCTGCAGGAGGTGCAGATCAAGGAGAAGGAGCAGGTCGAGGAGGTCGCCCTGGTGCGGCCGGCCACCGAGCCAGGCCGCCCCACCAATCCGCCACAGACCGCCGGCAAGGGGATCGTCGGGCTGTTGATCGGCCTGACCATCGGTCTCGTCCTGGCCTTTGTTCTGGAGTCGATGGATACCTCTATCGGGACCATCCAGGACGTAGAGGGCTATCTCGGGATTCCAGTCCTGGGTTTGATCCCCAACATCGACCCGGCGAAGGATCCGGCCCTGGCGCCCCCCGAGGACGAGGAGGGGGACTCGGCCCTCGGCAAGATGCGGCCGTTCCTGATCTGCCTGCTGAGCCCGAAGTCCACTATCTCCGAGGCCTACCGCTCTCTTCGGACCAACGTGGAGTTCCTGTCCGTGGAGAAGCACCTCAAGACCCTGTGCCTGACCAGCGCCTCGCTGATGGAAGGCAAGACGACCACGGCCATCAACCTCGCCATCGCTTCGGCCCAGATGGGCAAGAAGGTTCTCCTGGTGGAGGCGGATCTGCGCCGTCCGTTCATCCACCACGCCTTCGGCATTCCGCGCGATCCCGGCCTGGCCGAGGTCATCGTGGGCAACAAGGAGTGGCGGGAGTGTCTCCGAACCGTCACCGACCTGATGCTGGGACCCCTCGGCCTGGAGAAGTTGATGGCCGCGCCGAACATTGACAAGCTCTCCATCCTGACGAGCGGCGCCCCGCCGCCCAATCCGACCGAGTTCCTGAACTCCCAGCGCATGACCGATCTCATCGCGGCGTTCCGTCAGGAATTCGACCTCGTCATCTTCGACTGTTCCCCGATCCTGCCGGTGACCGATGCCACCATCCTGGCCTCCAAGGTGGACGGCACGCTGATCATTTACCGCGTAGGCCGGACTGCGCGCGCGGCGTTGAAGCGCGCCAAGGCGCTCCTGGAGAACGTACGCAGTAAGGTTCTGGGGGTCGTCCTCACGGGTGTGCGGGCCGAGGTCAGCCCCGACTACGCGGAACTGGAATACTATCGCTACGCGTACGGCCAGGAGCCGGGTCAACGGATCGCGGAGCGGATGACCAGCCAGAGGCACGAATCCCTCCCCCGCCGGGTTGCCGGCTTCCTCACGAGTTTCAGCTTCCCCATCAAGGTCGTCCTGCTGATCGTTCTCGTCCTCCTGCTGGTCGCCGCCTTGGCTGCGTGGTTCGGCTTCTTGCCAACAGATTGGGTGGGGAGCCTGGCCCCGGGACCTGACAAGGCGCGCCCGGTTTCGCAGGTCCTGAGCGAGGAGAGGCGCGTGGCATCCGCGCCAACCTCAGGAGTCGAAGAGGCATCTGCCGTTCCCGTGAAGGCAACCTCCTCCTCACCACAGCCGACGGCAGGGGCCCCGTTCGGCGCGAGCCCCGTCGTGGCCTCGTCCCCGGTGGAGCCGCAGCGCCAAGACGGCCCGGATTCCTCCGATTCATCGCGTCCCTTCTCGCTTCAGGTGGCCTCCCGGTCGGACCGGGCAGTGTCCATGGCCCGCGCCGAAGCGCTGAGGAAAGCAGGCCTGGACGCCTTCACCGTCCCCGCCGAGATCCCCGGCAAGGGTCTCTGGTACCGAGTCCTCGTCGGAGGTTTCGATTCCGCCTCCAAGGCGGTCGAATCAGGGGAGGAGCTGCGCGCCAAGGGTCTGATTCGGGAGGCCCTGGTGTTGTCACTTCCCTACGCCGTGGAAGTCAAATTGGCTGCTGCTGATCGCCCGGCCGACGCCGTGGCGCTGGCCCGCCGCTCTGGATATCTCCCCATCCTTCACCCGGACGGCGGGGACCCATCGGCTGGCGCGACACCGATTCTCCGGATCGATGCCTTCCGCACCGACGAGGAGGCAAAGCACATGGCGGACGTCCTTCGCGCCGCGGGCCTCAGCCCGCGGGTGATCCGACGGTAGTCAGGGGCGGAGGATGGCCAACCGTTCACAGGAGTTTCTGGCCGGTCCCATCCCACAGATCGCGCTCGTCCTAGTCCTGGCAGCCGGCGGAGGCCTGATTGTGGCCCAGACCACGATTGGACTCAGCCTGGGCGCCGCACTCCTGCTCATCGCCCTCATCGCGAGCTTTCTGAACACCGAGCTGGCCCTGCACATCATCCTCCTGTCCATGCTGCTCTCGCCGGAGATCGTGGTGGGTGGCGTCGGGGGCATCTCCATCGGCAAGCCCGGAACGAAAGGTGATGTGCTGGTGCTCCGCATGGAGGACCTGGTCCTCGCGGCCGTGGCCCTGGCCTGGTTTGCCCGGACAGCGATATTCAAGGAGTTGGGATTGATCCGGAGGACCCCTCTGAACCGGGCCATCCTTGCCTACGTCGTTTCCCTGGTCCTGGCCACGCTCCTGGGTGTCCTCCTGGGGAATGTGCGTCCGGTGCGAGGATTCTTCTTCACCCTGAAGTACGTCGAGTATTTCGTGGTCTATTTCATGGCGGTGAATTACATCCAGGAGGAACGCCAGGTCTGGCGGTTGCTGGCGACGGCCTTCCTGACCTGCGCAATCTCTGCCGTCATAGGGATCGCCCAGATCCCGTCGGGTGAACGGGTGGGGGCGCCCTTCGAGGGGAAATACGGCGAGCCCAACACCTTCGGCGGCTATCTGGTGTTCATGCTGGCGCTGATCCTGGGACAGGCCCTCTCGGCTTCGACCCTGCCCACAGGGTTGGGATGGCTGGCCTTTTCGGGTCTTGTGACGCTGCCCCTCCTCTACACGCTCTCGCGCAGCTCGTGGCTGGCGGCGATCCCCATGCTCCTCACCCTGATCGTCCTCAGCCCGCGTCGTCTGCTTTTGATGATGGGACTCGGCGTGCTAGTGGTCCTGGGCCCGCTCGCCTTTCCCAAGCAAGTCGTGGACCGGTACAACTATACTCTCAACGAAAAGGTGGACCGCGGCGAGTACAGCATCGGCGGCGCTCGGTTCGACGCGTCAACCAGTGCCAGGTTCGACAGCTGGAAGGCCGGAGTGAAGGGCTGGACCGACCGACCGCTCTTCGGGTACGGCGTAACGGGCTTCGGCTTCATGGATGCCCAGTTCATGCGGGTGCTGGTGGAGACGGGATTGGTGGGGCTCGCGGCTTTTCTCTGGCTGCTGTGGCGGGTTGTGGGCGTGGCTCGGGACGTTCACCGACGGGTCGCCGGCACACGCTTCGAGGGGCTCACCCTGGGCTACCTGGCCGGCTTGGTCGCCATGATCACCCACGGCATCGGCGCCAACACCTTCATCATCGTCCGGATCATGGAGCCGTTCTGGTTCATGACAGGTATCATCACCCTTCTCCCTCTCCTGGAAGGGAAGAACGGGCTTCCCCGGATCGAGACCTAAATGCTCGAGGAGACGACCGCTTCGTATCTTCCCGGCCTTCGCGCCAGGACGCTGCGCGGTTTCATGGTGGTCGGGATCCAACGAGCGGTGAGCCTCGCGGTGACGGCAGCGGGAAGCATCATCTTGGCCCGCCTCCTCATGCCGGAGCTCTTCGGGCTGTACGCCATCATCAGCTTCGCCGTCGGCCTCGGCGTCACCTTCGGTGACCTCGGCCTCGGCGCCGCGCTCGTGCAGCGGCAGGAGGTTGATCCCGAGGGCGCCCTCGCCGTCGCCTTCACCTCCAATCTTGTTATGGCCGTGACGTTGGCGGCCGCCATCGTGGGATTGGCTCCCACCATCATCCGATCGTTTGGCCTCGCCCCGCAGGCAGTCGCGCCGTTACGCTGTCTGGCCCTCCTGGTCCCCTTGTCGGCATTCAGAATGCCCGCCGTGGTCCTCCTCGAGCGGAGCATGACCTACCCGCCCCTGGCCCTGGCGGACACCTTGGACACCGTCTTCTTCCATGGGGTGGCTGCGCTAGCGGCCATCGCGGGGGCCGGCGTGTGGAGCTTCATCCTCGGGGCAATCACGGCCCGGCTCGCAGGGCTGGCGGTGCTCTGGGCGGCGATCCGATGGCGGCCGGTCCTTCGCTGGCGCTGGATCGATCTTGTACCCATCCTGCGCTTCGGGGTGCTCTTTCAGGGAAATGCGCTGGTGACCATCGTCCGGGACTCGGTGGTTCCGACCTTCGTGGCGATCTGGAGCGGCGTGGCGGCCGTCGGCTTTCTAAACTGGGCCGCTGTCGTCGCCCTCCTGCCCTTGCAGATGGTCAGCATTGCGGGGAAGGTGCTCTTCCCGGCTCTTTCGAAACTCCAGAGCAGCCCGCAAGAGTTCGCCCAGGCCACAGAACGCGCCCTCAATCGCGTTGCCGCGCTGCTGTATCCGGTGGCCCTGCTCCTGCTGGTGGGGGCCGAGGCCATCGTCCGTCCGATCTACGGGGAGCGCTGGATCCCCGCCGTACCGGCGATCCGGCTGTTTTGCGTGACGACCATCCTCGGGGGGACCTCCAATTTGCTGGTCAACGCCCTGTACAGCCTGGGCCGGGCGGATATTGTGTTCCGGTTGGGTCTTTTCTGGGCCGCTTTGACCTGGGCCCTGACGCTGCTCTTCGTCCCGCACTTCGGATTCGTAGGGTTTGCCTTGGCCAGCGCTTGCGTATCCGCCACGGGCGCGCTCACGGCCCTGGCCCTCCGCCGCCTGGTGCCCGTTCGCATCCTGCCCCCGCTGCGGGTGCCACTGACTGCCGGCGTCGTGAGTGCCGGGCTTTTTGCCGCGCTGGTGCGGTCATGGATTCACGATCTTCCCTCGCTGCTGGTTGCGGGAGGAGTCGCGGTATTGACTTATACCGGGCTTGCGCTCTTCCTTGGGGGGGCCGCATGGCGTGCCGAACTCCTAGACGACTGGCGCAGATTCCGGGAAGGTTGACCGGTGAGCGACGGGATGTGGAAGACCTGGGTCTCTTGCAACCTGTGCGGTTCTCGGGACTTGCGCTTCTTGTTTTCGGCGGTCCGATCAGGGCACCAGGTCGTTGGCTGCCGTCATTGCGGCCTGATGTTCTACAATCCCCAGCCCTCTCCTGACCAGACGGCCGCCTTATACTCCGCGGACTACTTTGCACAAGAGTTCCCGGAGGAATTGGCGGCGGAGCAGATACAACTCGCCCATCGACGCCTGGCTCGAATCGAAGAGGAGGTCGGTATCGGGAGTCTTCTGGATGTGGGGTGCGGTATCGGTCGCTTTCTCTTTGCGGCACGGAATCGCGGATGGAAAGCGGCAGGGATGGACATCTCCCCAGCAGCAGCCAGCATAGCCAGGAGGACTTCAGGGGCCCAGGTGTTTGTTGGGGATCTGGCCCTCCCTCCTCCGAACGGCATCCCCCGGTTCGACATCGTGACCCTCTGGGACGTTTTCGAGCATTTGCTGGACCCGGTCGGAGATCTTGGACGGGTGCGTCGGTGGTTACGCCCTGGGGGGCTCATCGTCATCCAGACTCAAAACGCGAATGGCGTGACCTATGCCTGGATGCGTCGTCGCTGGGAGCAGTTCGTGCCATACCACCTTTACCATTTCTCCTCACGGACGCTGCGCGTAGCCCTGGAACAGGCGGGGTTCCAACAGATCCGGATCGAAGCATCCGATCGGTTCCCCCGCGACGACCCTGCTGCTCCAGGTATGCCATCAACCGAAAACAGGCCGCAGCGTGACCTTCGAGCTACGCTACGCACCTTGCGTGATACAGCCTTTGTATGGGCGGGGTACGATCCGTTCAACATCATGGTGGCAACTGCCCGCTGTCAACCAGAAGGATAGGTCTGCTTTATGAGCGTCCCGAGCTTTTCCGCGGTCGTCTTGACCTTGAATGAGGAGGTCCACATCCGAGAGTGCCTGGAGCACTTGGCGTGGTGTGACGAGCGAATCGTAGTGGACATGCGGAGTGAGGACCGAACGCTGGAGCAGGCCCGGGGGTTGGCTACGCGGGTTATCCTCCACGAACGAACACCCGACTTCCCCGTTGCGCGGAATCCCGGCATCGAGGCCGCATCGGGGGATTGGATTCTTGTGGTAGATGCGGACGAGATAATCCCTCCAATCCTGGCCAGCCGATTGCGCGAATGGGCCGCAAACCCCGGCGAAATGGCAGGACTCTGGCTCCCTCGGATGAATTACTGTTTCGGTCGCCCGTTGCCTCACTCCGGAGGTTTTCCTGATTATCAATTGCGGTGCTTCCGGAAGGTCGCGGGAGCACGTTACCCTGAGTATATTCACGGCGCTCCTGTGCTGAATGGACCAACCGCCTTCATGCCCATTCAGGAAGGAGCATGGATTCTCCATGTCCGGAAGAATGCGGGAATTGCCGACCTGGTCTGTAAGTGGGACAAGTATGCCGGAACCGAGGCCCAATACCATGTCAAGGCTGGCTCCCAGTTTCCCGGGCCACTCGCTCTGCTGTGGGTTCCCATCTCTGTATTTCGCTTCCGTTTTCTTACGGCGGGGGGCTATAGAGACGGGGTGGCTGGCCTCGTTAACAGTGTGATGTTCGCCTTCTACCGATTCGAGGTCGAGGCCAAGGTCTGGGAGGCCGCAGGGTGTGACGCCCGCTGGGATCCGGAGGTGCACCGCCTGCGCTCGGCTCCCAGGCTCCTCTGGGCGCTAGTCCGCGAGGGACTCCGGCGTCTCTGCAGGCGAAGGGCCACCGGTCCCAGCAACCCACAGGCCCGAGGCGACGATCCCGCGGCGCACGGGTGATGCTGAGCCAGCTCTTCCGATACGCGCCGGTCATCTCGTTTATCCAGCGTGCGCAGCCGTTGGTGCATGGCTTGGAGCGAAGGCCGGGTTATCGGAAGGTGATCGTTGTCGAGAAGACGCGAGGAGGCGGGAAGGCCGTTGGGAACCTCTAAGGCCAGGATGACCGTGGGCGTCGTCATCCCCGCCTATAACTCGGCCCGTGTCCTGGCGGAGGCCATCGAAAGCGTCCTGAGCCAGGAGCCTCCGACCGACCGGCTGATCGTGGTGGACGACGGCTCGACGGACGACACGCCCCCGGTCCTCGAGAAGCACCGGGGACACCTGGAGTACGTTCGGCAGCCGAATCGGGGCCCATCGGCGGCCCGGAACCGCGGATGGGCGCGACTCACAACGGATGCCGTGATCTTCCTGGATGCGGATGACCTGCTGCTGCCCGGAGGTCTCGCCGCCCGCCTGGCCCTGCTGAGAGGGGAGGGCACCGCCTGGGCGCACACCGAGGGGTACCTGCAAGGCCCCGGGGAGGACCGTCGTCTTTTCTCTGCAACCTACCCTCCCGAAGGGGGTCGGCCTGCAGGCTGGATCTTCTCCGCCCTCCTCTGCCGGAACTTCATCACCACAAGTGCGGCGATCGTCCGCCGGCAGGCGTTGGAGCGGGTGGGCGGCTTCGACGAATCCATCCGCGGGATGGAGGACTGGGACCTGTGGCTTCGCCTGGCCGTCCGATATCCCGCGGGCTACGGGCTCGAGCCCACCTTCGTGCAGCGGCGAGGGCCGGGCACCCTGTCCAGCGACCGGCAGGCGATGACCCGCCTGCGGTACCACATCCTAGTGAAGATTCGCCGCCTGTTTCCGCGCGAGGTGGCGGCGGCCGGCTGGCCCGCCCGCCGGTCCGTCGCCGACGCTCACAACCAGTTTGGCTATGCCCTCGCCGCAGCCGGGCGCTGGCCTGAGGCTAGGCCATTCCTTGGGGCATCCGTCCGCCTGTGGCGGTGGCAGCGCCGGGCTTGGTGGCTGCTCTTCCGTTCCGCTGTGGCGCCCGCTGGGGGGACGCGGGCGTCCGGATCTCCGACCCACGAGCCGGGCCCCCGACCTCCCGGCTACGGCGGCGGGGAGGCATGATGGATCAGATCCGGCTTGCACCCCAGACGCCGCATGGAGAGAACCTCGCCATCTACAGCGCTGGCTCACGCGATCTGACTGTCCAGGCGCGGATGGCTGCCGCACTTCCGCTCCTCATGGAGGAGGCGCCGTCGGCCGTCCTGGATGTCGGGTGCGGTCGGGGTGAACTCCTGCGGCAGATCCCGCCAGTGGTCCGGCGATGCGGGGTCGACTGCCTTGGCGTGGGGGATGCTCCGCCGGACATCGAATACGTCCAACGCGATATCGCCGAGGGGCTGCCGTTGGACGACGCGCAGTTCGATGCCGTCTTCGCCGGGGAGGTGATCGAACACCTGCTGGACACGGTGGGCTTTCTCCGGGAGTGTCGCCGTGTCCTGCGGCCGGGAGGAGTCCTGATCCTCACGACGCCGAACCTCGCCTACTGGCGGAACCTCCTGCAATGGATGCGGCAGCAGCAGTTCTTCTTCGTGGACCACAGGGCGGGGGAGACTGGCCACGTCCGCTACTTTGCGCCGCGGACCCTCCAGGCGGTCCTCGTCGAGGCTGGGTTTCGGATGGAGCGGCTGTTCTCCGTGGGCGATCTACCGACCTCCCAGAACGCGCTGCTGCGCGGCGTCGGTCGCCTCGTCGGCAGATTCTTCCCCATGCGCAATTTATCCCTGATCGCAAAGGCGCGGCGCCATGATGAACGAGAGGCCCTGCGACACGGATGCGCGCACACCCTGCAGAATCTCCCCGAGCGCAGGAACTCGCCATGAGGCCAGTGGACACCACGATCGCCATAGTTACCTACAATACCCGCGAGTTGAGCCTCCAGGCCGTCGCGGCCGCCCGCGAAGCTATCGGGGCTCTCCAGGCGCGGCTCGTGGTCGCCGATAACGGCTCGGCTGACGGGACATCCAAGGCGGTGCGCTCCGCGTTCCCCGAGGTGGAGGTCATGGTTTATGCGGACAATCCCGGCTACGGAGCGGCACTCAATCGCGCCTTCTCCGCCTTCCCCGGTTCTTACTTGTTGGCTCTCAACGGGGACGTGCTCCTCAGTCCGGGAAGCGGGGAGGTCCTCCGGCGGTTCCTCGATGACCACCCCGAGTGCGGTCTGGTGGGCCCTGCCTTGACCGGTAGCGATGGAAGGCCGCAGCTCTCTTGCAAAAGGTTCCCGACGCTTGGGTTCGCCGTAGCTGAGGTGTTCGCGCTGCACGCAGCCCTGCCGGGGAACCGGTGGGCCCGTCGGTTCTATTACACGGATCGGGACCTGACTGGCCCCGCCTATGTCCAGACGGTGTCAGGAGCCACCATGCTTATCCGCGGGGACGCCTTCCGCCGCATCGGCGGATTCGATGAAGGCTTCCGGATGTACTTCGAGGAGACCGACCTCTGTCGCCGGCTTCGCGACGCGGGCTACGGCGTGGCTTTCTGCCCGCAGGCGACGGCGGTTCACTGGCACGGGGCCAGCACCATTCAGACCGCGGTGCGGCAGGTCGAGTACTACCTGAGCTACGTTCGGTTTTTCCGAAAGCACCACGGCCCGGGCGCCGCGCGCATCCTAAAGGCCGCCGTCGCCCTCAACACCGTGGCCCGCATGCTGGCACTCCCCTTCAAGTATCCACCCGTGTCCCTTCGGCACCGGGACCTCCTCCGGCCCAAGCTGGCCGCGTGCCGGCGCCTCCTGGGGGACCTCAACCGGCCGGTGGAAGACCGGCCTGCGCACGGGGTGCGGCCGTGAGGGTAGCGATGATCGAGACCGGCGGTTGGGGCGGCATCGCCCATTACGCCTGGAACCTCTGCCAGGCCCTGGCCGAGGCGGGGGCGGAGGTGACCCTCCTCACCAACACCCGGTTCGAGCTGGCGGCCCGGCCCAGGGCCTTCCGGGCCGACCCCTGTTTCGATGAGGCAAGCGGTTACCTCCGGACGGCTGGCGCATTCCTGCGCAGGTTGTCGGCCCTGGGCCCGGCGGTCGTCCATGTGCAGAGCCTGATCTCCACGCGCTTCGACGCCCTGCTCTGGCCGCTCGTCCGCCGCCGCGCGCCCCTGGTCATGACGGCGCACAACGTGCGGAGCCACGAGCGGGTCCCCTGGGAGAGCTGGACCCTCTGGCGCTGCCTGCGCGGCGCCGACGCCGTCATCGTCCATACGGCCGAGAGCGCCCAGGTGGTCGCCTCCCGCGTCGGCGCCAAGATCCCCGTGCGCGTGATTCATCACGGAGACTACGCCTTCTTCGCGGACGACGGGGGCGGTGACCGCCAGCAGGCCCGCTGGCTCCTCGACCTTCCGGCAGACGCGAGGATCCTCCTGGCCTTCGGCGCCATCCGGCCCTACAAGGGGATCCTGGAACTCATCGCCGCCCTCCCCCGGATACGCGCCCGCCACCCGGGCGCCTACCTGGTCATCGTCGGGCCCCTCCTGGTGGGGACGCAGGAGGAATACCAGGACGCGATCAGCAAGGCCGGCGTCGAGGGGGCCGTGGCCTTCCGGCCCGAGTACGTTCCGCACGGGCGGGTCGCCACGTACTTCACCGCGGCGGATGTCGCCGTGTACAATTACCGCGACGTGACGGACAGCGGATCGCTCCGGATCGCCTGCAGCCTGGGGACGCCGGTGGTGGCCACGGCCGTGGGGGGCTTCCGGGAGTTCCTCACGGACGGCGTGACGGGCCGCCTGGCGCCTCCCGAGGTGCCTGACCGGCTGCTCGAGGTCATCAACGATGTGCTGGCGGACCCCGCCGGGGCTGCCCGGATGGCGGCGGCCGCCCGGGCCCTGGCCGCGGCCGCCTGGTCCTGGGCGGACAGCGCACGCCGAACTCTCTCGCTGTACGGAACGCTGATGAAGAGTACGGGGCGATGAACAGCATCCGCAAATTCCATCGCCATTTTCGCTCCCTTCAGTATTTTCTTGCTTTTCATATGGGCAAGGCCACACTC
>Ga0315279_10002634_pt1 | contig 26507 bp, 28 predicted proteins | sample YL17G06_20_MG_FD_203694 | JGI IMG/M metagenome (GOLD analysis project Ga0315279, IMG submission 203694) | Sediment microbial communities from Yellowstone Lake, YNP, Wyoming, USA - YL17G06_20 | ecosystem: Environmental > Aquatic > Freshwater > Lake > Sediment | place: USA: Wyoming | collected... | reverse complement strand
TACAATGCCCTTGATGGTTTCTATATAATACTGCTCGTTCATGAGATTGGCATTATCAATATTGCGGACTGAGATACCAATCAATTCTGGTTTGAACCGTTCAATCTCACGTTCGAGGGAATCCATGGAATTCTTCTGCTGGAGAAAATCAAACTGCCCCACCTCGTGGCCCGCAGCTGTCAACGCTGCTGCGATCATGCTGACACCAAGTGGATAGATGGGGTATGGAGTTATGGTTGTATTGGATGAGATTAATAGTATCTTCATTTAAGGATGTTCCCTATTTTTGTTTGAGTTCAACGTGTTTCTCCTGAGGCGGGATTTACGATACGTACCCTCAGCCTTTTCTTTTTCGATTACCTTCAGAAACAGTTTTGCCATTTTAATTTCCTGACAGCAATCACTGTAAAAGGCATCCCATGCATAATGATACATTTCCTGTAGTTTATCGATGCTCAGTCTTGCCGGTTGAAAGACAACCTCTCCGCCGGTATATCGAATCCAATCATTGTGTAAGATCCTCTTTTCCTTCTCAAGCGTTGCCCGTATGGGCGTGTGGGGGAAAGGTGTCAGGATGGTAAACTCAGCTAAATCCAGTTTGATTTCGAGGAGGAAGTCTACAAGTCGTTTTATGTAATCCTCATCATGTTCATCCATCCCCAGGATAATTGTCCCTTTCACCCCAATACCGCGTTCCTGCAGTCGCTGGATTCGCCTCTTAATGTAATCCGATGTGTTATAAATCGCCTGATATACATACCAGCAACCGGCTTTGGCTGCCAAATCTAATATTTCATCATCATCCTTGATGGGGTGTGAAATCCATTTTTTCTTAAGAGGAATCAATGCCTCAAATAACCTTTTTTCCCATTCGTCGTCCTGTGCCAGGGAATTATCAACAAAAAAAAGACGGCTGTTGTCTATGCCTTCCAGTTCATTAACGACTGAATCAATGTCCCGGGGCCGAAATTTGCGCCCACCCAAAAACGGGGTGCAGCAGGGAAAACAATTAAACTTACAGCCACGGGAAGCGTGAATAAGATCGGTCATCTGCACGCCGCGATAGTTATACAACTGATGTTTCAAAATACTCCGTCTGGCCGGCCCAACCAGCTGCATGTCAGGATATTTTTCCAAATAGTTGTACACTTTTTTTAATCTCTTATTTCTAAAGTCATTGATAACCTCCTGAAAATTTCCTTCTGCTTCACCCAGGAAAACAGAATCGGCATGCTGCATTGTTTCTTCATAATGCAGCATTGTTGCAATACCGCCGAAGATAACCGGGATGTCCTTAGCACGATACTGCCCGGCAATCTCCCATGCACGCGGAATCTGGCAGGTAATTACCACAGACACGGCCACTAAATCTGTTTCTTCATTAAAATCAATCTCCTGCACATTTTCGTCGCAAAAAGAAATCTCTACATCGTCAGGGACAGCAGCGGCAAAACATATCGGACCGTGAGGAGGTAGATGGAATTCCGTTTGCCTGCTCAATTTGGGCCACTTGGGATAAATAAGCTTTATTTTCACTCTGGATATCCCTCTTTTAAAAGGTCGAAACCCTCTATCATTTGAGAAAAACGTACGCTCTTGCTCACGATTGCACTGACCCGTGCAACATCACTGAGGCAATTCTCTCTGAAATCAGATTTCTTCATGAGGAAAAAATAAACGGCCTCCTCCTCTTCAGCCATCCCCGCAAGCATTGCGGAGGTTTCATCAAGGAGGATCATATCAGATGCCATGGCCATTACCGATGGTAAAGAGTTACCAGTACTTGTCACATAGAGCAAAGGGCCTTGTAAACCGAAATGTATAGCTGCCTCACCCAAGGGGCTCGAAGGTAGAGTGTAAATAAAAAGATTTCCCCTTGATAATTTCCGGCCGCACTCCAAATAGTCCATAAAATAACGGATATCCGATTGTAGAGAACCGGAAGCGTTGGTACCGATTATCCCTATGTCCTGTTTCCGGTTGCGAGAATATCTAATGCCAGCATCTTTTAATGCGAGGGCAACAGCGTAACAGGTCATCTTGGAGATGTTATCGAGTCGTCCGAATTTTTCAAAGGGGCAGGAAAATATCCTCTTTCTTAAAAGTGCGTTAAACCGTGTGCTGTCCTTATACTGGAGTCGCCTCCCTTGTCTGACACAGCCATATTCATTTCTATTCACCCATCCTATGCCATCAATAGAAATCACCGTAGAATCCTGTTCAGCACAAGATCAGTGCTGTATTTATACCGCTAAAGCCTGCATTAGTTATGAGCACCTTTTTGTTGTTATCGACGGGACGTTCTTGGGGAGAAACCCATCCTCGCGCATCTTCATCAGCCTCTTTTAAATTGACGGTAGGAGGAATCTTTTTCTCCTTTAAAGCTCTCAGCGCTATTATCATTTCGATCAGGCCTGTTGCTCCCATCGTATGGCCTATCCCGCCTTTGATAGAATAAACAGGCACCTTCGCATCTCTGAATACGGCACGAAATGCCTTCATTTCCATGGCATCGTTATAAACAGTTCCCGTTCCATGTGCAGCTATAAAACTGACTTCACTCTCACCGATGCCTGCTGCCTTCAAAGCTTTTTTTATGGCCAGGATTACCCCATCGCCGTCACGGGATGGACCGGTCATGTGGTTGGCATCGTCGCTCAACCCCCAGCCGGCAATTTCACCGAGTCTCTGTTTCTTTTCATCCTTCGCCCGCGATTCGCTCATAATTAAGGCGAAGGCCGCAGCCTCTCCTAAACTCAACCCGTTTCTGTCCTTATCAAAAGGCCTGGCAGCAAATTTATCCAGAGCCATCAGCGATGAGAAACCCGAGAAGACAAATTCTGTGACGCTGTCGCATGCCACTACCAGCACACAGTCGCTGTTTTTGCTGCGGATCATCGCTGCTGCTCTTGCCACAGCTGCTGCCGAGGAAGCGCAAGCAGCCGAGATAATCATCCCCTCGCCTTGAACGCCGGTAAGGGCAGAAACTTTTTTAAGAAGACTTGTCAGGTTACAGCTTGAGTTGTCCCCTGTCCCTTTGAGAATTTTTCTCTCTAAGAAATCAATCTCACCTTTTGTAGTTGCCAGGATAAGTTTTGCGTCTTGAGGAATTGATACCGAAGTCCCATGAAACAGAGATTTCAGCATCTGCATGACTAAAGAATCTTTTTGGTGATACTCTAAGCCATCAACCGTTGCCGCATAATCAGACTGGAATGTCTCTGTCTTAAATCTGTTCAATCTGGAAATAGCCGTCTTGCCAGAGAGGATTCCATTCCAGCAGGCATCTATACCCCATCCATACGGTGTTATCATACCGCAGGAGACAACAACTGCTTTTACTTTTGGCAATGAAATGCGCCCGATTTCCATCTCCTGCGAGACTCCTCCAGTAAAGGGGGAGATACGATAACAACTTCCCCTGAATCGGCATCTGTCAGCAATTGAACGGTATACCCGCTTGCGGTAACACTCCCATCTTGCTGTAACAGGTAGTACTCTGTATTCAGACGCGAACCTTCATCCCAGACCAAAACTGCCCTGATCGTGAACTCCTCGCCCAGGTGGAGCGGTTTATAAAAATCAATATGGAATGTAACAATGGGGGCACGTAATTTGGCTTTAAAAAAATCTTGATACGACAGGCCGCAATGCCTCCCGATTTCCTCCGCACCCTCTTCAATATAAGCCGTATATCTTCCGTACCATACGATTCCCATGCCGTCAACCTCGCTGAAATGAACACGACGTTTAACTTCAACGACAATAGGCTCAGGTGTTCCCTCCCTCCGTTTAAAATAGGGTGTGCTTTTTCGCCTCATGTTATTTTTCTATCTCCTGACCAAAAACGACCTTTAATTTCAGCCCTGCCACTTTCTGGCCGCTTTTACTGAAGGATGCCTTCAAGGTAAAAACGCCGTTCGTATCCCCGATGTCCCCGCATACACAGGTTAATTCTTCCGAAGGGAAAACAGAGGCCAGAAATTTTGCCTGGACAATTTCCTTCAGCATGACCCTCTTTTTCCCCCATCCTTCAAGCATTACAACGACGCACTGGATCTGACAGATGCCCGGCAAAATCTTATTGCTGGGAAAATGCCCTTGAAATCCTATAAAATCATCCGGAAATACAAAACAGGCAGTCAGCGTATGGTCTTCAGCCATTGCTAAACCGGACATACACTGGGCAATTTCCCTCTTCAGGTTTCTCAATTGAGGATTTCCTTCTGTTTTATGATCAGACTATATCCGTATTTACAATTTTTTAAAACGATGCCGCCAGGGTAGGCCTTTCCATTTTTCTGTAGATATTCATAGAAGGAAACCTGCCAGATCCGGGTTCCCTCCTCATAATAGCTTTTTTCAATCAGATAGCCATCAGCACCAGCAAAGATATACTCTATAATACCAACCCCAAATGGTTGTCTGAAAACGATTTGATATTTTTTCTTTATTACCTCTGCTTCAGGGGAGGGAACCAGATCAAAATAAATCCGTTTGATATCCTCTCCAACTGCAGCACCTACATTACCCTTCTTGGCTAATTCCTCCAGTGCATGATGGGAAACCACACCATCCTTATCTCCCGACAGCTCAAACAGCTTAAAGCCCATAGGGTTTATGCAGACAACTGTAAAAACCTTCTCCCTGGTATTGATATCTATGTACCCTATCCCTGAAAGCTTATCCCAGTTGTACTGAAAAACAACCGTACTCAGCATTTGAAAGCTTTCAGGGATACTTCCCTTGAAATGCTCCACGATAGCCCCCGGTTCTGCCGATCCCATAGAAACATGCGTGGTCTCTTGAAAAGGAATACTGCTGCACCCAGCAACAAATACCGCGGTCAAAAGTCCAGCCACCCATCGTTTCATATTTTTTGCTGGCGCTGTTTCGAGGTTAACAGCATGCTACAAAGGGATGGGACTACAAGAACAGAAGCGAGATATCCGGTTAATATGCTTATAACTATTGCTACACCGATGGAAAACAGCGCAGGGTGTTGAGCAAAAAAGAGAACCCCCGTTCCAATGAGGGTAGTTAACGCCGAAAGAGACACAGCTATAACAGTCCCTATTTTCAGATCATACCGGTATTCATAGGTCATACCAATGCCATAGTCTATAACCAGGCCGGTAGTAATAACGCTTGCGATTATACTGATAACATTCAGGGCAATACCAAACAGCGACATTACACCAAAAAGCCACACAACACTCGTTATTACCGGGACAAAAGCTATGAGGGTTTCCTTAAAGTCCTTAAAGAACAACCAGGTTAAAATAACATTAAGAAGTATGGCAATTGTCGCCATGATTTTCACTTCTGCGAAGGTGATATCAGAAATCGCTTTTGATAGAACTCTCCGGGATACTAAAAATGTCCCGGGATAACGTCCACTTATTGATGACAGGGTATCTACATACTCTTTTTCATCCGGGAAAAATGATAGTATCTGGTATCTTTCCTGCTTTTTCAGGACAAAGCGTTCTTGCAATCTGGAGAGGAACCCGTTTATCTCGCGGCTGTCAGCCGCCTTTATATATAAATTATCAAAAAAAGGAGAAAAGGCATTTTCTGAAAATTGATATTTCCCAGACTGTTCTTTAATCAACCATTTTAATTTTGCTTCTCTTGCCTCTTTCCAGAAGTGGTTCCAGTGGTCTATGTTTTTCCTTCTCGTCTTTTCTGAAGGCCACAGCATAGCGAGACTCGAAACATGTTCTGCCCCAATGGCCTGTATTGCCTCCTGATATATCCTGTCGTTCACCTCCATCGCATTTTCATAGTCCTTGTCCGTCACCACCAAGATTGACTGGTTTTCCTGTCCACCCCATATCTCATGAAAGTTTTTTTCTGCCCGGAAGACTTCTGGTCCGCTGCCATCCAGCTTTGCAATATCGCTGTCATATTTAACGTTAAAAGAAAAGAATAAGGCTGCTGCTGTTAACAAGGCCCAGAGAACCACACGTAGTCTCTTAGACCAGTAAAACCTTTCAAATCTCTCTGTGATTTTTGGGCTGTTAATCAGAGAATATTTTTCTCCGGATAACAAATGAGGCAGAATAAAAAGGGCAAGTGCAAGCGAGACAATAATGCATAAAATTGAGAAAAAAGCCAGCTGATGGTATCCCTGGGATTGAGAAAAGAAAAGAGCAGAAAAGCCAGCTATCGTGGTTAATGCATCAATAAATAAAAGCCGTGTCAGCTTAACAGTTTGAGAGGTATTAATGCCCTTCTTGTTTGCGACATATACATGGATCCCATAATCAATAGAGATGCCCGCAATTACTGTTCCCAAACCGATGACCAGGTAAGAGAGCTTCCCGACAATAAGGTCAGATAGACTGATAGACAGTATAATCGAGACCAAGGGAATGAGAAATACGAGTATCACTCTAATATCACGGTAGGCAACAATGAATAAAAGCAGAAAAGCTACTGACGCAATGGTAGATACCACCTGGATATCTCGCTTAATGATCCTGTCATTACTCACGGTGTGAAGATGTCCGCAGATAATATCCGCAGAAATATATCGGGGTAAAGTCTTCAGGTACTCCTGCAGAGAGGTTAAAAGCTTTTTTGAAGCAACCCCCTCTGTCATTGGCACCGGGGTTTGGATTACCATCAAGGCATGACGCCCATCGCGGCTAATAAAATGTCCGTCTTCTATATTGACATTATAACCAATGGAAGAGGAGAGTGCCTTGAACTTATCAAGAAGGAGGAATTTTATCCCGAGCGGATCAGAACAAAACATTGAGGCCATGAAAATACCCCCCGGCCTCAGCAATTGCCGGTAAATCCCATGCAGTTTTTTATCAACGCTAATTGGGTTTATTTGACTGTCTATAAAGGATAAATCTTTCTCAACGAATATCTGAGGGGCATACGTAAAAAAAAAGAGGTCATCCATCACGTTCAGATTAGAAAAGCCCGTGGTGACCTTGGTAAATAAAGGGGAGGATAGAGAAGCTGCTAATTGATCGACGGCACGAAAAAGGTCTTTTTTGCTCCTATCAGGAGAATTGAGCGCAAAAGAGACAACAACTTTATTCGTAAGCTTAGAATCCTTTAAGAAACTCATGCTGCGCTGAATATCTCTCTCATGAGGAAGCATGATATCGATACCCCCTTCAAACTTACAAAAAGGTATCCAGACACTTGCAGCTACAATCAAAAAAAGGACAACACAAAAGACATGCCTTTTATTATTTTTTACATAATCATAAAATAAAAGAAAGCACTTATTAAACACGCCTCTTTACCTCAAAATCCAGGCTGTCCAAGGGAACGTTAATGATGGTATCATTGAAAGTGATAGTGGTGCTGTCCCCGTTTGTCTCTTGAATTTTTATCTGTTTTAAATATCTCTCATCTTCTCGGAGCGTAATCGTAATGCTTTTAACAAACTTCCCGGCGATATTCTTTTCCTTGGGGATAAACTCGATAACGAATGGGGACTTTCGTAACACACGTATAGTATAGTCTTCAAGAAAAGTAGTAAAATCTCCTGTGAACCATACGGTCAATTGATTCAGTACATTCTGAAAAACAGGATTCTGAGATAAAGATATTTCCTGCACCTGGTTTGTCTCCTCATCCCACTGAAGGATTGATGTATCCGTAATTACTACTGAATATTTAATGGGTTTATCAACATGCCAGGCTATTTTATTCGGCTTTTGGATGCAAACTCTACCTTTTAAGACAATCTTCTTTTGGAATATCGCTAAATCTTTTTCCTCGACAAAATCTGTTTTTAAGTTATTGAAATCAGAAATCTTTTTTCCCAGCAGGCGTAACAGATTGGTTACATCAGAGACCTCTCTTGTCTTTTCTTCTTGAGCCTCTGTCAATGAAATAATGTTAATCGAAGGTAAAAATAAAAAAATCGAAAATAAAATGATCAGCATCCTCTTGGTTTTCATTTGTCTTCCTCACTGTGCCAAATTTTTATTTCACCCCTGGCAATTATTTCCTCCCCTCTCACTATCTCTCCTTTTACAATGCCGAAATCACCGTACTTGGCAACCTTATAAACGGAAACACACAGTTTGTCGCCAATCCGTGCAGTGCCCAAAATCTCTAAATTTTTTATCCCCAACAAGAAGCCTTCTGATTTGGACTTCTGGTTTCCTAAATGTTTGAACCCATTTTGTGCTGCTATTGCTTGTGAAATAATCTCAGGATAAGCTGCCTCATCAAGTTCTCCGTCCTTTCCCAGAAACACGGTATCACTTGAAATCTCCGCCTCCGATACTGAGAACCTCTCCTTGACCTCAATTAATCTTTCAATCATAAGCATGGGAGGCTTGTGGGGAACAAGTCGGGAGGTCTCTACCGGCAGAAAGACGATATCACCTTGTCTATCTAAATTCTCCCAACATGAAGGGTCAGAAGCCAGATAATCACCGGTCAACTGATATGCCGTCCCGCGACAACCGTAACACACGCTCAGTTTAGTGCACTCACGACAGGGTCCTTTTATGGTCTGTTTATAATTCCTGAGGTCCTGAATGACCTCACTATCCCTGATAATATCTACCAGTCTCTTTTCTCGTATATTACCAACGGGGATAGTGACTCCTACGCACGGCAGAACATCCCCCTTAGAATTTACCGTACACGAGAATTGGTGTCTTAAACATTCTCCTCCTACCAGAGGAGGTCTTGGTTCCCAATGGTACCCATACTTTTCCCGGTCAATATCCGCAACTTGATAAAAAAATTCACGGATCCGCTCAGTCTCAACTCTCAAAGAACCATTTTCCTTGGCTTTCCCCTGAGGGGTAATCATCTCGAAATAAGGAATAATGTTTTGATCCCTCAGCCACTTCCACATTTCAACCAGCTCATCGATATTCTGACGGCAGATAACCGTACTGATGCCCATAGGGAGATCAGAAGAGTACCCTGACTGTTTTAGATTCTTTAAAGCCTCCCAGATCTGCTTATAGGCCCCTTGTTTACAGGAAAGCATATCTTGAAGCTTTTCATCAAAGGTATTCACTTTCAGAACGACAATCACCCTGTAGTCAAATAACGTCTGCGCTGTAGACGGCGTTATGTTAGTTCCGTTTGTAAAAAGCTCTATATCTAAATCCTGTTTTCTTATGAATTGAACCATTTCCATGATGTGGGGATACAACATCGGTTCTCCGCCCAGGATAACGATCTTTCTCGCACCCAAATCCCTGGCTTGTATAATTACATTGCAAATTTCCTCTCTGGTTAACCCGTTTTCCTTGCTCGAATTCTCGGGCACATAGCAATAGATACAATTAAAATTACATTGGCGGCTAAATTCTATCTCCATTGAGAGAAGCCTGCCATTTCTGACAGCGTCTGCAATTTCTTCCTGAGAGAACTCTGCTCCGTAAATACGGTTCTTACACCTCATCATTTGTCTTCTCTCATGTCTATGAAACGAATTAATTTTCGAGAATTTCCGGAGGAAATCTGCTTTCTGATGCTCTCTTCGCTTTCGATTACAACCTCGGGCCTTACCCTTAAATGGGCTTGAAGTTTGTCGATAATTTTGTCAGCTGAGCAGGACTCATCACTGACAGAAATATAGATCTTCACAACATCTGAAAGGTCAAAATCACTGGTTACCGTAATATAATAATCGCTGACCTCAGGGATCCCATCCAGTACAGAATAGATAGCCTGAGGATAGATCGTTGTCCCATGGTATTTGATCATTTGTTTCTTTCTGCTTAATATAGGTCCAAGACGGGGGGAAACCCTTCCGCATTCACAAGGGCCCTCTATCAAAAAGCTCACATCACCAGTTTTAAATCGTAACAAAGGCATTCCCTCTACGGAGAGGGGTGTTACCACCACTTCTCCTACTTCTCCCGGAGGCAAGACCTCTCCTTTATCATTGACGATCTCTACAACCGCCAGTTCTGGATGAAGGTGACCCCCTTTCTGAGCACTACACTCACAAAATGTTGTGATTGTTTCGGAAGAAGCATAGGTAGAAAATACCTTTGCCCCCCAGATATCTTCCAAACATTTACCTATCTTCAGCAGTGAAAGATTTTTATCTCTAACCGGTTCACCAATACAAACTAATTTGGCCACAGAGGTTTCCTGAGGGTTGATATCCTGAGATTTCAAAAATAGACCTAATTTATGCAGGAATGATGGAACTCCCACAATGGTGGTTGGTTTCATCTGTTGAATAATCTCTACGTGGCTTGCAAAACTGCTGTGACCACTTCTGATGGCAGCAGCGCCCAGGCTCCTTATCCCTAAAAAGTAAGCCAGGCCTGCAATAAAACATCTGTCCATGGTACAGGTAAGCAATACCACATCCTCTGAGGTCAAGCCGCAGCTTTCGAAAGAGATTTTCTCATTATAGGCCAATCGTCTTAAATCATTCTCGGTATACATCACTTTTGTCGGCTTACCAGTAGTCCCGGACGATAAAACTATATCAACAATTTTAGACAACGGTACAGCAAGAAACTCATGATTGTACTTTTCAAAAGCAGGTTTATCGGTAAAAGGGAGGTCTCGCAAATTTTCAAGTTTTACCTTGCTGATATCTATTCCCAGACCGCTCAGAATCCTGTGGTAATAAGGAGAATTCCGGGCAAGATAATTGAGATGATTTTTAAAAAGTCTCTCCTGGACTTTGCGTATTGCCCCCGGCTTAGAAAATTCGATTTTTTTGTAACCTTGAAATTCTGTCATATTTCGTTTTCCATGAGGGATAGCTCGTTACTGATAACATCACGAACCCTGTTTTTTAATGAAAATACATTTAGGTCCTTATAATCATTCCACAGGATAACCGACAATCTGCGGACCCTGATTGTCCCCGGTCTCAGGAAAGTGGATCCACGGGGAAAGACGATATCACTTCCAGACATGCAAAGGGGGACGATAGAAACCTGTGCCTGCTTTGCAAGACGAAAAGCTGAACCGTGAAAATTGCCCATCTTTCTTCCGACCGAACGTGTCCCCTCTGGGAAAAATACAACTGAAACCTTCTCCCTCAGCAATGTTAGAACCTTTTCAAAAAACACCTCAGGAGGCATACTATTGATATCCAAATATCCTGCCAGCCTGGCATAAAGCCCCAGCACAGGAATGCGGAAAGGCCAAATATTTACTACCTGGATGACCTCTTGGGGCAGTAAAGATATTAAAAAAGGATCGGCTGTTGATCTGTGGTTGCAGACAAAAATATAAGGCTCCGGTGGATCATTCTTTGAATGATCCTCATAATAAACTCTTATGAATGGAAACGGAAGTACTGTCACAACCCGGCCATACCAGGCTATAGCGCGGCGAAACCTTTTCATTGTCCGACGACGTGATGTGAATAACGCTAAGAAAACAACAAAGATTGTCAATGCAGGGATACCTACTAAAGAAAATATTATAAAAATGGTATAAAACCATAAATTCAGGAAGAAAATTTTAAAATATTTCATTCTTCATCATGAACTTTTTTTACTCTCTTCATTTTTTATGGCAAAAATAAACTCAAAGATATCCTGCAGTGTCCGTATGTTCCGAACTCTATCTTCATTTCTTATCTTGACCCCAAAACTTTTTTGAAGTGCTACTACTAAATCAACGATATCCAAGCTGTCCAACCCAAGGTCATTAAAAATATGCGCCTGGGGCTGTAACTGCTCCCTTTTTATCTCAAAGAGTTCTTCAAATACCTTATAGGTGATTTCAATAATTTCCTGCTCCGTCATTCACTTCGACCATTTGATTTGACGGAACTGTCAAACTTCCTGCAAACCAGTGCAGCAGCGATACCTCCGAAAGCAAAAGAATTCTTTAAAATTGTTTTGATTTCCTTTCTGACTGGTTGCGTAACATGATAAATTCCCTCACAATCAGGGCTAATATTGTCTAAATTCAACGTTGGATAAATAATACCCTCTTCCATCATCTGTAAAGAAGCAATCAGCTCAATTGCACCGGAAGCACCCAGCGTATGCCCTATATACCCTTTTAGACTGCTTACAGGCACATGTCCGCCGAAGATTTCCCCGATAGCTTCAGCTTCCTCCTTATCCCCCTGCAATGTTCCAGTGGCATGGGCACTTATATAATCTATTTGCTCTGGGGTGACTTGTGCATTATTCAGGGCTTCACTCATACAATGAATCATAGATTTTTTATCCGCCTGACTAATGTGGGAACCGCTTCCATTCGTGCTGTAACCGATAATTTCAGCATATATTTTGGCGTTTCTGCGAACCGCCCGTTCGTATTCTTCCAAAATTAAAATGCCGCTTCCTTCTCCACAAACCAATCCATCCCGGTCTTGGTCGAAAGGTCTTGGGGTCTTTTGAGGGCTTTGATTATACTTAACTGAAGTCGCAAAAAGGATATCAAAAGAACCAGTAACAGTTGGATGAAGCTCCTCCGCCCCGCCGCATAACAATACATCCTGCCTTCCCAATCTGATCAGATCATAACCTATACCGATGGCCTGGAGGGAAGAAGCGCAGGCGGCAGCTGGGGCCATTAAGTATCCTGTCAAACCCAGGTACTGAGCTACATTTGCTGCTGCAGTATGTGACATGCATTGAAAAAACAGCAAGGATGGGATCAGGCTTATATCTTTTGTAGGCAGCATTATTTCAAAAGCGTCATTAATGCTTTTAGCACTTCCCATGGTTGAACCAATAATACACCCTATCCGCCCCAAAGGTATCTCAGATGGCGTTATACCTGCATCAGCAAGCGCCTGTGCTGATGCCTGAGCAGCAAAAATGCTCATCCGACCCATGGAACGCCTGTTCTGACGGGGAATCTTTTTCTCATCCTTTAACTCGACAGGAGCTGCCACATGACTGCCCAAGCCGTTATATTGTGCCCATTCTTCCATATAACGTACCGAGCTCTTTCTTGCCTTAATTCCCTCCATAAGAGAACCTGTATCGCCCCCTAAAGGAGTAATAAGACCAACTCCAGTTATTACCGCTCTTTTTAATTGCATAAATTTTGATTGAGAAATCTGTTGTACTGTTCTTCTCTTACCATAGAACGTCCGGCAATAAATGAGGACATCATGGCACCAACTATCCCTGGCAAAAGGGAACTCTGTCCCGCAGCATACAAGTTGCGGAGAGGAAGCTTCCCCAGGAGACTATACTGCCCTACCTTCTGTTTTACTCCATAGGCAGATCCATCATAGTTATTCAAATAATCCCTAAAGGTAAGCATAGATGCCGCATCTACAACCTTAAGCCGGTCTTTATACTCCGGAAACACCTTAAAGATACGTTCAGTGATACTTTCAACGCTCTTTCTCTTATATTCTTGATATGCCTGAGGCCTCATGCCTCTCCTTGAATCCTTCCAGGCCTCAACATGTTCAAAAAAAGATGGTGCAAAGGCATTTATAATTTTACAGTTTTTTTCTCCCACCTGCTCAATAAATTTGACAAGTACAAAGGCTGGAACCCCGTTGTACTTCGGATCTAACAGTTGGTTTATATCATGATGGGGAAGGATAGAAACGATTGTTTTGTCAAAACTTGAGTCTTCGTATTCCGTTTCTAACGTCCCAAAAACAGAAAAGAATCCCGCGGAAGCCTCAAAAGATGAAACCCTGTTGATAAAGGCACGGCTTAAATATTTCTCCGGCAAAATTTTCAAAATTTCCTTTGGATGTATTGTAAATATACAATTATCACCAGAGATCTCCTCGCCTGTATTCAAAATAACGCGGCCTACTCTGTCATTACAGACGTCAAGTAAATCCACCATATATTTACCGCAGCAGATCTCAATATCAAAATCCTTGAATCTTGTCTCAAAGGCCTTTACAAACGCCCCACCACCACCTTTAACCCGGGCAACTGACTCGTAAAAGCCAAGACACATTCTGCTATGGTTAGCAAAAGAAATCTCTTGAGGCTTTACCCCATAGGACATTGCAAAACCGGATAATAGAGCTTTTAACGAAGGGTTCTGGGTCAGACCGCTTAACACATCTTCTAAGGGGATGAAATCTTCATCCAAGTGACTATGCTGGGAAGTAAGCGTACAGAGGTTCATCGAAGGGGTTTGATCACAAACGTATTGGACTTTATCAAAGTATCTATCGATGGCCATTGCTTCTGCTGGAAAATAACTTTTAAGTTTATCTTTTATCTTCCAAATCCCATAGGGAAACTCATAGAGCCTGTTTTCTGATTCAAAAAAAAAACTGTTTGCATTGTCTTCGGATAAAAAGATCGGCTGGATTAAATCACAGATCCCCAGAACTGACAGCATGTTATAGAGTATCCCACCCTTTTGAAGTCCTCCGGTAAAATGGAACCCGGTATCAAAAGGAATATCACCCCTATAAAATCGGGACAGGGCTCCACCAATATGCTGATTTTTTTCTAACAATAGTACCTTATGCCCATTCATCGCCAGGATAAGAGACATGGTCAATCCGCTGATGCCACTTCCAACAACTATATCATCATATTTTTTCATACCTTACTGCTTTTAAGAAAATATATCTTCTTCATTGAAAATAGGACAATAAAAACTAAGTTGATAATCCACCGTTAATACCGATAACCTGTCCGTGAATATACATATTTTCTTCTGTACATAAAAAGTTAACGACTGATGCCACATCTTCAGGTTTCCCTAACCGGTTAATAGGGATCAAAGACAGAATCTGTTCTTTGGGAATTTTTTCTGTCATTTCTGTTGCTATAAAACCGGGAGCAACCACATTAACAAATATATTCTTTCTCCCTATCTCACGGGCCAAGGCCTTAGCTGCACCAATCAATCCAGCTTTAGAAGCGGAGTAGTTAACCTGACCAGCCTGTCCTATCTGACCTGATGTGGAAGAGACAACAACAATACGTCCTTTTTTAGCCTTTAACATCGGAAATAATACGGTACGGGTTACATTGTAGAACCCATCCAGATTTGTGGAAAGAACTGAATCCCACTCATCCTTTGTCATCCACATCAAGAGATTGTCTCTTGCAATTCCTGCATTGTAGACCAGGACGTCCGGGGGGCAATCTTCTACTCTTCCTCCCAAAGCAGCTTTAGTCTCTTCATAACTGGAAACATCGAAGGAGATTAAATCGCAGGTAATTCCCAACTTTTCTATTTCCGACTTTACTCCCTGAGCAGCTTCATGGTTATTTTTATAAGATAACCATATCGTAAAGCCTGACTGAGCCAACCGTAGTGCTATGGCACGTCCTATCCCACGACTTCCACCAATTACCAATGCAATCTTTCTCATGTGATTTTCCGTGTTTATTATTTATCAAACCTATCTTGGACAAACATGTTCCAATCAATTATTTCTAAGTTTTTCTGGTTCGCTCTGCGGAAAGAGTCGAAGAGAAAATCTCTCATGACCTTCATCCTGATGGGTGACTGGTGCAGTGAAGACTGACACCGCCCAATGAAATTTTGGCAATGGTAAAGATGCAGATCGACCAACAACACAGTACCCCTAAGAAAAAGAATTTTTTTCTCACGGGAAACGTGTTCTTTCTTGACAGGTGCCTTTTAATGGGTGACCCCATTATCTTTTGATTTTCCTCTCAATCCCAGCGTTCAACTTTGAGGGGCCGGGCAACGACAAGCGATAGCTACCACATTTGCTTGATCGAAGGCGGGTTTTCAGCGGTAGGCATACTTTCGGCACTGCCTTAGCCGGCTCGTTGCAATCCACTCGTTCTGATGGATTCGTTGATTTCTCGCAGATCGTTCTCGATCTTGGCAGCCAACAAATAAAGTGCAAGCAGCATGAATAACCCGAAAGCGCTCGCGGCCCCAATCATACAAGTCACTGCAAGGGCTTTTGCCTTAGCAACCCGCAGTGCCTCTGCTCCTCGTTCGGATGCGACTCGGTTCTCTTCATTCTGCTCAAACTTCACCTTCTCAGACTGAATCGCGTCCCAAGTTCCAACGTGAAACTCGATCACCGGGAAAAAGATGGTCTTGACTTTTCCCTCTTTCTTCAATGCGATTATTGACCTGTCGGCTAAAGCCATACAGGTAAAAGCGACCGCCGCCTTGACCCATGGCTCACCGCGCAAGGACGAGCCATCCGCCAACCCCTCAATGTACCCGCGTAGCTGCTGAAGCTTTTGGGCATTCACCGCGTCATTTGTGTCCTCAAATTCCACGCCGACTGCCTTGCCAAATTCGCTCGAACAACGAAAAAGTGCAGTCGCTTCCTCTTGGAACCGCAGGGAGGTCGGACGCCCGGCCGATTGCTGCTTGAGCGCACCCCCCTTGTTGCTGTCTTTTTTTTCCTTCTCGATCAGAAACTTTTTCAAGTCTTCAAGCCCGATTTCTCTCACAGGTGCTTTTTGTGCAGGGGTTGGCTCCCTGGGCGACTGCAAGCTCTGATAAGCAGCAGTCGCGACAAGAACGACGATGGCCAACATAGCCATCCCCATGATAAGTAAAACAGTTACCTTGAATATCTTTAGAAACAATTCTTCGATGTTTTTGATTGGCATTGCCACGATATCCTCCTTATCCAATGCTGTTCCTACAAGTCCGTAGCCGAACGGACCTTCACGGGCGCTGACTTCTGAGGCACTTTAGCCTCTTGACGCAGCTTGTCGACGGTCTCTTTGTCAGCCTCACCAGTTTTGCGAAGATTGTATTTTTGCTGAAATTGCTTCAGTGCCTCCTTGGTGTTCTTGCCCATCTTGCCATCCACTGGTCCAGGTTGATAACCAAGTTGCGTCAAGCATTGCTGAATCTCTTTAATCTCTGTGACTGTCATCGTTTGCGGCGACGGTTCCGCTGCTTGCACTGGCGGGGATTCTTTCTCGCCTTTCTTGACTGGCTCAGCAGGAGGAGCGCCGGCATCCTTTTTCGCCTTACGCTTTGCTTCCTCTTCATCTGCTCCTTTGGCCATCGCATTTCCAGTTGCCGCAGTTACCTTGCCAGCCCATCTAACCGCCCCACAGCCACATAAAAAGCTAAAACAGATAAAATAAAGCAGATATATTCTTACTGGTTTCATAATTATATCCCCCTTTTTTATTGTGAGATACTCATGGGCAAGCCCATGTTACTATGCTAATGCAATAAATCATTGCACGCAACATTATCATACGGCTTGAGATATATCAAGTGGACTGCACCCATCAGGGGGAAAAAGACTTGACATAAGATTTTTCTTGCATTATATACATCTTTATCTATTAAACTGACAATTCTTGTCAATAAATTGCTTATCGTTTTTAACGACTTTGGAGACAAGTCATGGATAACACGTATTATACCACACTCGTAATAGTTATTAATCCAATCAGATTGGTCCGTCTGCGCCAACAGACTTTTAATTCTTTATCATTCTTTAGACTTTTCAGCTGGTCAGAGACCTACCCCTCTTCGTGTTCTGCGTTCAGGAACCGGGGGATGATCTTTTTATTTTAAAGCCTGTGATCAAAGGGAGGAACAATGACATCTAAAAAACTTTTAATTTTCGCCGCTTTAATTTTAGTCTTATCAATTATAGCACCACGTTATGTTTTTGCTGATGATTATGGGGACGATTGTTCCGAAGCCCATCAAGTAAATATAGGAACTAAAACTTCAGGGACGATTGAAGTACCCGGTGATGTGGATGTTTTCCGGTTTACTGCAACACAATCTGGTAAATACGTGATGTATACCAGAGGTAATACTGATACTACTGGTTATCTCTTTGATTCTAACTGCAACCAATTAACGTTAGATTACAGCAATGGAGAAGGCGAAAATTTTTGCATGATTTACTCCTTAAACACTGGCGCAACATATTATGTGGCAGTGAAAGGTGCTAGTTCTAGTTCTACTACTGGAAACTATGACTTCTTTCTGGAAGGACCAGGGGCAGGTGTATCACCTGAAGAAAGTGACGCATTCTCTCCCTGGTCTGCCAGAACAGTTAATGTGGGCACCAAAACGTCAGGGAGGCTTGATGTAGAAGGTGACCGGGATTACTTCAAGTTTACTGCAACACAATCTGGTAAATACGTGATGTATACGAGGGCACACAATGGAGAATACACTGATACTACCGGTTATCTCTTTGATTCTGACTATAACCAATTAACGTTAGATTACAGCAATGGAGAAGTAGAAAATTTTTGCATGATTTACTCCTTAAACGCTGGCGCAACATATTATGTGCAGGTTAGTGGGCCAAGTTCTACGCCTGGAAACTATGACTTCTTCCTGGAAGGACCAGGGGCAGGCGTGAATAGTGAAGAAAGTGATGCATTCTCTCCCTGGTCTGCTATACCTGTAGATATAGGAAGCATAACCCCGGGAACCCTTGATGCAGAAGGTGACCGGGATTATTTCAGATTTTCTGTATGTATCACAGGCACTTACGTGATGTATACGACAGGGTATACTGATACTACCGGTTATCTTTTTGATTCTGACTATAACCAATTAACGTTAGATTACAGCAATGGAGAAGGCGAAAATTTTAAGATAACTTACTCCTTAAACGCTGGCGCAACATATTATGTGCAGGTTAGTGGGACGTATTCTATGAACGGTTATAATTTCCATCTGGAAGGACCAAGTCCAATTTTATCCGTCACACCTTCGAGCAGAGATTTAAGTTCATGTTCTGGCACAACTACTTTTAATGTCTCAAACACTGGCAGCGGTACCATGACCTGGTCTGCTTCGGTTATTTCAGGTTCTGATTGGCTGTCCATCACTTCCGGTAGTAGTGGTACTAACAGCGGAACCATCAACATCTCCAATACCCAGAACACCACCGCTTCTTCCCGCACTGGAACTATCAGGGTCACAGCCTCATGTGCCTCACCTACCTCAAAAGACATTACCATTACCCAGGAGGGTGCGGCCATTTTATCCATCGCACCTTCAAGTAGGAATGTAGATTCATCCTCCGGCACAACCACCTTTTCTGTCTCAAATACAGGGAGTGGTACCATGAATTGGTCTGCTTCAGTTACCTCTGGTACCAGTTGGCTCTCCATTACTGACGGGAACAGCGGATTGGGTGGTGGAACAACTACTGTTTCTTTTTCACAGAATAATACTGGCTCGTCCCGGACCGGCACTATTCGATTTACAGCTCCTTGTGCCTCTGGCAGTCCCACTGATGTAACTGTCACCCAAGTATCAGCACCGGTACCTGTGCTGTCAGTAACACCTTCAACCCAGAATGTTGGTTATTCTTCCGACACTACATCCTTCACTGTCTCAAATACCGGCAGCGGCACCATGACCTGGTCTGCCTCTGTTATCTCAGGTTCCGATTGGCTCTCCATCACCTCGGGCAGCAACGGCACTAACAGTGGAACCATCACTGCCTTCTATTCTCAGAACACCACCAGTTCTTCCCGGACCGGCACGATCAGGGTAACAGCCTCAGGTGCCACAGGCAGTCCCACTGACGTCACTGTTACACAATCGTTCACACCAGGATCATGTGATGGCCCAACCATTACAGTAGGGACTGCTTCTACCTGTGCGTCAGGCAGTCAAATAGAAGTGCCAATTACCATCAACGATATAGCAGAAGAAACAAGCTGTAACTTTTCAGTGTCATTTGATAATACAAAGTTACAATACATGGGATATACCAATGGGGATATTGCTACGCTAATAGCGCCTTATGCTTGGGATGTAAATGCACGTGGTGACTTTGATCCTATAGTATTTTTTGAAACAGGTGCTACTTCTGGTACTATCTGTAAAGTTAAATTTACCTTGCTCGCTAATATTTCTCAGGGCTCACAGCTTAATCTCACCATTGGTGAAATAAACTCAAATGTGAATTACTGCGGAAAAAGCGGGGCAGTTATATGCGGAAGTGGTGGATGCAATACCTGGGCTGATGTAATTACGAAGTACAATGAGTACGTGAGCGGTGCAGCCACTTGGAGTGATGTTATTACGTGCTATAACCAGTATGCTTCTCAATAAAGATTGGGATGAGTGTTACGCCAAGAACAATATACGGCTTAGAAAGATAGTTTAAAGCATTAAGAAGCAGGCTAAAGAAAGGCAGGGGTCAGAAATGGCTCCTGCTTTTTCTGCTTCTTTCCCTACTTTTGCAAACTTCTCTGATCTTTTTCTCCTGCTATGAAAAACGGTAGCAGTATGAAGAGGATACACATTAAATAAAAGAACGCTGAAAAACGCGAACATAGGATTCTGAGTGCGAAAGAAGATTTTTTCGGTAACTATATATGACGAAGTTCGACACCCTCTAACGATGAAAATTATCGGTATCGTCTACGTAACAATTCTTTTGTAGGGCACGAATCTACGAATCTAAAGACAGGCACCTATTTCGAAAGGCACCAAGCTGACTATGCTCGAAGAATCAGGCTCCTGGTATAAAGTGAGTACTGCTGATGGCAAAGAAGGGTGGGTGCGGAACGACCTGGTATCGCTATCCCCTCCAGCTCATGTAGCTTCTCTGCCGTAAGCGTGGGTCCAAAACCCTGATACTTCTCCTGATACAGTCGCGTGACTCTCTCTACCAGCTTTTTGGGCAATCTCCTGTTGGATTCCTTACCCCGCGATCGGTGCTGGATACCTTTATCTCCTTCATCCCGTATCCGCTTTACTATCCGACGTATTTGCCGCTCGCTCAACGAGATAATCTCTGCCGCCTGCTTCTGCTTCAATAATCCTTCTCGTACTTTATGAATCACATGTAAGCGTTTCATCTCTTTCTGACTCATCCTGATAATGTCCCTTTCTGCCATCCTGCCTCCTCTTCAAAACAGGCAGTTTATCACTCGTGAAATAGGACATTTCTACTTTGCTCTAATAGGACATTATCACTTTGCTGTTACACTTCACCACAGAAAATTCACCACAGAAAATGAAAAACCCCGCTGTGAAATAACCGGCGAGGCTCGATGGGAAAATTAATTGGCGTGCCCAACCATATTCGGCTCAGCCCATTCAACGTCATTCCTTTTCTGATGATAATCCTCTACACTTTGGATAACCTTGCTGTTGGAGACTTTTATTTTCCGATAGGGCTCTGTTTCGTTTTTGAATTTGACCAGGATTTCCCCGTCCTTGAATTCAATTTCTTCTCCCTTATAGTAGCCCGTGACATATTCGATGGGAGGCGGAACAGGGCGATTGGCATTACTGCTCTCTTGTCCATAGGCATAGAAATTGCCGAGCAATAATCCGACTAACAGCGTCATCAATAAAACTATTCTTTTCATCACGCACCTCCATTTCAAAAAATGGGCTGCAAGCATTAAATTCGCATCATTTATGTGAAAGTTGGCCTGAAGACATACGATCGCACCTCATTTGGGTATCCCTTTATCTTCGCCCAATTTTTCGACTACATTTTCACATTCCCAGCAAACCCATCCAAAACTTTCTGTATATTTCCGTGCTGGTCTCTCATTGCAAAGCACACATTTCGACGATGGCAATTCTTTCAGATCTCGCAGATTAAAACCGCATTTAGGACACAATGGTTTACCCGCATCTTGGAACGTATTACAGGAAGGACAGTACCTTTTAAGATCTTTTTCCGTTAAATTAACGTTCATCATTGAATCGTCATCCTCTTGCAGAGAATTTTCTTCAACTTTCTTGGTGTTATCTCGTATGTCGAGAAGGAGTTTTATTATTGTTTCCTGACGGCGCACCATTTTTTTATAGAGATTGACGGACAGAAGTACGAACTGCAGTTGTTTAAAAAAGAAATAGACTGCGAACCCAACAAAACCCAAAAAGCCAAGTACTAGTAATGTCAAAAAACCTTGCATCTTTTATTCCTCACTTTTCATTTAGATTTTGTTTAGATTAAATCTACTCTTTTGCTGCAAAATATGCTCAGAATAGTCACCTTTTCCACGCGCACCGCAGTAAAGCCATACGAAAGGTACTGCACAAAGAAAAGTGATTATGCAAAACACTGATAACCAGAGCCCCTTTTTCGCCATGCCCTTTGAAAAATACCAGACCGGACCCAGTATAAATGCAGACCAACTCCATCCAGCCTTTAGGGTATTTTCAGAATCGGCCATAAGTACCTCTTATCAAAATGCTTTTGGGACATTCTTATTTAGCCAGGAAATTGTTAAATAAAAAAAACTTTATTTTACTCATAGTTTGCTCCCATTATGCAAGTAAAACGATGGGTTCTTCTCCCCATAGCCTTATTATCGCTCACCGTACCTATAACCTATGGTTTGAAAATCCCAATTTCTATTAAATAGAAACCGTCTTTCAATGCTTTACTTCCCTCTCAACCTCACGAACCACATCTTTTAGGCTATTGCTTATTGTGTTAGATTGATGTTGTCTCTCTTTATACTCATCTACTGCTTGATCCACAGCAGTTTTATTTGTGATTTCAGCAAATTCCTGTTGATAATTGCTTTGTGCCTGGGCCATCTCACGGTCAAAATCCCCGTTTATCTGATTTTTTTGTTGAGACAATTCTTGCTCAAGTTTGATTATTTTATCAGAGGTTGGGCCTTCAGTCTCAAGTTTTTGGCGTTTCGCATCGGCTTCAATTTGAAATTTCTGCATTCTTTCCTGGCAATGTGCACGCGCTTTTTCTTGCGCAGCTAATAACCTTTGGAAAGCTTTCTCTTTTTCTATCTCTACCTTTTGACGTGATTTATATTCTTCCTGTCGTCCAGAAATCCAATTCTTGACGACATCTGATACCGTGTCTATCATGGAATCGCTAACTCTATCACCAAGACGTTCATTTCCCCCTTGAGCATCGAAAGTCAACACAACGGAAAACAGTAGGAACATAGGAACAATAACTCGATATTTTTTACTAAGGTAATCGGGTAATCCTTTAAAAATACTTTTCAATTTTAACATTCTCTTTGTCTCCTCTTTGGTTAAAATTAATTCTCTCCATTCAACTGATTGTCCTAAAAATTCCCCTCTTTCTTTTGCTTTTTCATTGTCAGTAATGCCTTAGAAGTAGGATTTGCCAATGGAGACAAGTCCCGGTATCAGTTTTTTCTTCTGATACACCCATTTGAAGCTTTTGCCTAATAGATGTGCAACATCTACGGCGTCAATAAATGGAGAATTGGGGTCTTTAAGAGGCATGATACCCTCCTCAAAAATCCCAAATCCTCGCTATTTAATTTTACACCTCAAATTTTTTGACTTAAGCACTATGCTCAAATCGTGGACTTTTACTCCCAACCACCTCCATTTAGAAGCTCCACTTTTTAGGATTAAAGTATCAACCAATTAAAATAAAAAATCAAGGAGGATTAGACATGCCAATTTATAAACGTTCTTTGAAAAAAGGAATTAGATTTTATTTCCGGGGAAGCTATTTAGGAGAACTTTACCATTCAAAGGCTATTTACCACACCAAGCAGGAGTCCAAAAGAGCCTCTTCCTTAGTTCCCCGTCAGGCTTCTCTCCTTGATGTGAGTTTTTGTGCGGTATATTGCCAACAGAACAGGAACCTGACGGGTGTTCTGGCTTAACAAGAATGTACTTTCCGTCCTTGTCCTTCTGAACGGTTACTGCATATTTCTGTGCCAATTCAAGAAATTTGTCTGCCATCCCAACCATTCTTTTTCTATCCTCATCACTGAGCGTATCATTCCACGCCCTAAAGTTGCGACCTATCCTTTCTTTTCACACTTGTCCAAAATAGGAATTGAAGGAGGAAGCCTCAGCAGGTAAAATTTTTGTTGGTAAAAACGAAAACCCTGCATAAGGAGGCTTCCCATGAATAAATGTAGCAGCATTTTTGGACAGATTCTACAGATTTTTTCAAAGAGAGAATTTTATCAGGCGGTGATGGAGACGGGTGCAGAGAGGAAGGTGAAAGGATTCACGTGCTGGCAGCACTTTGTAGCCATGTTATTCTGCCAGGTAGGGCAGGCACACTCCTTGCGGGAGATCTGCGGGGGCTTAGCAAGCTGTATGGGGAAGTTGAAACACCTTGGAATAGAGAGCGCACCGAATCGGTCTACCCTATCATATGCCAATGGACATAGGCCGTGGCAGTTGTATGAGAGGATATTCTACCAACTGTTAGGGAAGTGTCAGGTTCTCGCCGCAGGGAAGAAGAAGTTTCGTTTTAAGAACAAGCTGTTTAGCCTTGATGCTACCGTGATAGAACTCTGTGCGAAGTTATTTGACTGGGCAAAGTTCAGGAGGACGAAGGGGGCGGTAAAACTTCATCTCTTATTAGACCACGAGGGATACCTTCCGGTATTTGCCCATATTACCGAAGGGAGAGTACACGAGGTACGGATAGCAAGGGGGTTATCGTTCCCGAAGGGATCTATTGTGGTAATCGACCGGGGGTATGTAGACTACGAACTGTTTTACACCTGGACACTCCAGGGGGTATACTTTGTAACGAGACAGAAGGAGAACGCAGACTATTCAGTCGTAAAGAGCAATCCCTTGCCTGAGAATCGGAACATCCTCAAGGATCAGGTTATTCAACTTGAGGGGTACTATACCCGCCAGAAGTGCCCCTGTTTACTTAGACGGATAGAGGTATGGGATAAAAAGAGCGAAGAGATTATCGTATTTTTAACGAACCACTTTGAGTTTGGGGCAACGACCATAGCTGGTATTTACAAAGACCGGTGGCAGATTGAGATATTCTTCAAGACCATCAAGCAGAATCTTAAGATCAAGACCTTTGTGGGGACCAGCCCGAATGCCCTTATGACCCAGATTTGGACAGCATTAATCGCCATCCTGATCTTGAAGTACCTTAAGTTTCGTTCCACCTTTGCCTGGTCATTGTCAAACCTGGTAGCGATGTTACGGTACAACCTGTTTATGTACCGGGATTTATGGGAGTGGATAGATAGTCCCTATGAACCACCCCCTATTGTTTTTGAGGGTGAGCAGCTCTCGCTGGGTTTTTGTTAGTTGGACAGCATCATGAGAAAAACAATGAGCGTGGGTGGGTAACCTGGTTTTGAAAACTGGGATTTACTTGTCTAAAAACCTTATTTTATGCGGGTGACTTAAGAAGGTTTAGGATATTTTGGACAGCAATGCTTTCTTTTAACAACTGGTCCTCTCTCAGTTTTATTGGGTCATCATGAGTTAATGACCACTCTTTTTGCTTCAGGATGGCCTTTCGGAGGCTTGCGAGTGCTTGTAAATCCCTGTTGATGAAGGGATATTTTACGCCCGTTTCATTTTCCTCATTCATCATTCTTTTGATCCGGGCTTCATATTGTCTTGCGATATTTTCCATAGTTGCAAGGGAGTCACTTTCAGTGTCTTTAGGAAAGGTGTCAGTGAAATCAGAATCCGCTTCAGATAATGAAGGTAAGAGAAGATGGGTTATCCTTTGCTTGAACTTCAATACTCCCTGGGAAACACTGTGGAGGGAAGATTTAGGGCATACTTTCCAAACCTTCTGTACATGACGAGCGATTGATCTGCAGCTTTCACCAGACCGTAATTTCAAGAAGAGTTCATAGAGCTTCTCATCACTGAGTTCGGATACCCATGTTTTCTCTTTACCGGGAACGGAGGAAAATCTCCGAAGTTGGTCAATTATAATTCTGTTCATGGCTAACTGTTGTCCTTTCTGAAATTTATGGTGGGATTTTTAAAGACCTTTCGCATTTGGGAAAAGACGACCCTGTTGAGATATTTGGGATAGCTTGAATAAGACTGAACTATAGAGAATATTTTCATAATACCTCGTGTGGAAAGCAAGCCCTTGGGGTTTTATCTGCATATAGGGCATTCTTCCCTGTAAGGTTGTCACTTTCTTCCATGGTTAGTCCACAGTTCTCGTTGAATGGAAATGATGGGTTTCAAAGTAATGTTCGACCAGCTCCCTTACCTTCTCCCGGAATGCTTCATACTGGTTCCAGGATTTAAAAATTCCAATTTTCTTCCCATTGTAACGTCCACAGACTCTCCGGCCTGTGACAATGTTCATCCAGATTTTTTCTTTCCTGATTTTACAATAAAGACTCTGTAACCACCAATGGCTCCGTTTTTTACTGTAGTGAGCATCAACAATGAAATTATGGACTGATGGGTGCAGCTGTACTGTATATTGACGAAGGGTCTCAAAGTAAACTTGAGGTTGAAGGACTCTCAATCCCCACTGCAGACAATTTTTCTTAGAAGCTTCAGGATCTGTCATAAAGATACCTCCTCCATCTCTGACTTATTTATAGGTCTTGATTTATCCTTAACCCTGCCTGTCCTGCCAACCAGAGTCTTCAATCTCTTTCTCACCACACTCTCGTCCTGACTCTTCACCTCCTCCGGTAGAGGCACATAGGTTATTATCTTTTGTTCAATCGATTTTCTGGCTTCTGAGGGGAGACCGAGACTATCGAGAGCCTTCTCTACCTTTTGCCAAAATATTCTTCGCCGCCAATGAACCCAGATATGCCCCATACGAATAGAAGAGAGATATTTTACGAATTCATGTTTGACCTTCCCTCGACTCCAGTAGTTTTTCAACAGCACAAATTCTAGGCATATATCATTAACTATGTTTAAGGGTTTCTTTCTCA
>Ga0315279_10002633_pt1 | contig 26513 bp, 15 predicted proteins | sample YL17G06_20_MG_FD_203694 | JGI IMG/M metagenome (GOLD analysis project Ga0315279, IMG submission 203694) | Sediment microbial communities from Yellowstone Lake, YNP, Wyoming, USA - YL17G06_20 | ecosystem: Environmental > Aquatic > Freshwater > Lake > Sediment | place: USA: Wyoming | collected... | reverse complement strand
CTACTACTTCTCCAAAGATTGTGTTGCCGGAGGAGTTGCCTACGGTGGAGGAGACTTTGAGGAAGCTGGCGGGTGCTCTGGACATGGCTGTTAGGGGTGGTTTGACGAAGGCTGAGGTTAACCGGCTGCAGGTGGTTGCGAACATCGCGAGCAAGTACAAGGAGATTCTTGCGGATTATCTGGATTATAGGGGGTTGGAGATAGAACTTGAGAGACATGAAAAGGAGTTGGCTGAACTCAAACGTAAGATGTTCTCCGAGAAGAATGACGGTTGAGAGGCTGTTCTCGGACCGGGTTACAGTTCAGCGTGCCATCATGGATCTGAAAGAGCACTATCACGCAAAGGTCGACTGTTTGGCGGGCGATCTTCCCGGGTTTTTCCGTTTTTGTTTTGGTTTTACGCCGACGGATTATCAGGCAGAGCTGATCGATCTTTTCGAGAAGAAGCAGTTTGTTGCAGCCCGGTGGCCTCGGCAGAGTGGGAAGAGCATGACGATTTCTGCACTTCTGCTGAAGTATGCGCTTGATCATCCTGACAGCTACATTGGGGTTGTGGGTCCTTCGTGGCGGCAGACGAAGCTTAACATCAAGCGGATAACACGGTTTCTGCATAGGATTCCCTCGGACAAGTATCTGAAGCCTGGCAGAACAGTATTGAGGTTCGCGAATGGTTCCGTGATTGAGGCTTTTCCGAACAATCCTGATACTATCAGGGGACCGACGTTGAACTGTCTGCCGGGCTATGTCAAGGTCACTCTTTCTGATGGTGCACAAGTTCCGATTAGCAAGATCAAGCGGGGGTGTGAAGTTCTGTCTTTTAACCCATTGTCGGGGCAGGTTGAGTCGAAGAGAGTATTGAGGGCTTTCCTTAATCCCTTGGCTGGTAGGCGGATTGTGAGGGTCTTTCATGATTTTGGACATTTGGACTGTACCGAAGATCATAAAATCTACTCTTTGAATAGTGGTTATGTTGCTGCGTCGTCTTTAACGCCTGCTTGCAGGACATTGTGCTTTATGAACAAGATCGATTATGGAGGTGAACCCGAAAATGCGAAAAGCTGTTTGGAAAGCGCAATTTGGTCAGGAACTGAAGGACATGCAAAAGCAGTTGATTTACGGTGGCCTGTTAGGCGATCTGTGCATGAGAAAACCAGCAGGCAGTCTCACGAACGCCACGCTGACAGTAAGTCACTGTTTAGAGCAAGCCGAATACGTTCAGTTCAAGTACTTGCTAATGGCAAACTTCGTCAGAACTCCACCGAAATTGACACTGAACTTAGGTTGGGGAAAGACGATTGTGATATTCAACACTCTCACGCATCCCGCGTTCACCGAGATTTACAACATTTGCTATCCCAACGGTCGAAAGACAATTTCCCGGGAGTGGCTTTCTCGGATCCATTCGCCCCTTGCGTTGGCAGTGTGGTACATGGACGATGGCTCACTTGGAAAGGCGGCCAAAATGAGGATAAGCACTTACGGGTTTGTATTGGAACAGCAGATGATTCTGGAGGATTGGCTGAGGGAGAAATGGGGTGTGGACTCGCGGATACGGAAAGATACGAAGGGTCGAGGATACTATCTCTCTTTTCCGGCAAAGAGTCGCGACTTGTTTTTCGATCTGATAAGAGATTACATCGTCCCGAGTATGCAGTACAAAATCCTTCCCAGGCTCACCGAAGTGCCATGCAAGATATGTGGAAAGCCAGTTCTGCCTCGAAGGGCAGTTGTGACAAGTGGGAGAAACGTGGTTTGCAGTTCAAAGAAGTGCAAGGCGATGCTGGCAAGACTGAATCGGGGTTGGAAACCGAAGGAACCGAGACCTTGCAAGATCTGTGGTGCGATCTTCACGCCTATACAGGAAAAGGAAAAGGTTTGTTCACCCGAATGCAAGAGATTGTATCGACTCCAACAGAAAAGGGCGCGCAGAATTCGGTACAAGAAGCCGTTTCTGCCAAGAGTCTGTATTCAGTGCTCGACGATATTCACTCCGACTCATGGCAACCAAAAAGCATGCAGTCAAGAATGCCGCATGCAATTGAGACAACTGAGCAGAGACCGTTACGAAAGGAAGATTGCGAAGAAGGGTACGTATATGACATAGAAGTTGCTGATAACCACAATTTCTTCGCTGATGGCATTTTGGTAAGCAACTGCGTGTGGTGGGATGAGACGAATTTCACTGCGAATGATGTGGACTTGTATGATGCTGTTCTTTTCACGTTGGGGACGACGAACGGGAAGCTTATTTGCACGAGCACACCATGGAGTACGGATAGCTTGTTTTGGAAGATGTGTAATCATAGGGATTTTGAGGATTTTGGAAGGCATCATGTGAGTTGGGAGCGGGCGCAAGAGCCTAATGGTCCCCTGAAGAAGGAGATTCTTGACAGGATTAGGAAGCAGTTTGGTGAGGATCCGGCTCGGTGGCGTCGTGAGATGGAGGCTGAGTGGGCTGAGGATGAGAACGCTTGGCTTCCGCAGAGCTTGATTGTTTCTTCGATCGGTACTGTTAAGAACTGTGGTGAGGATTTGCAGCTTTGGAATCCTGAGGTTGGGTATTCTGGGGATTTGTTCGTTGGGTTGGATTTGGCTCAGGTGCGGGATTACTGTGTTCTTTCAGTGTTTGACAGGGTGAATGACGTTCTTTTCCTGCGGCATCTCAAGATTTTTAGTCAACCGACGAAGTACGCGAACGTGCTGGGCTATCTCAAAACTCTTCAGGACCGTTGGGACGGGTTCCAGAAAATCAGGGTTGACTTCACCAAAGAAGGCCCCAGCATCATCAGCGACATGGAGGACGCGGGCATCGAGAACGTTGAAGGCGTGACGTTCAGTGTTCCACGGAAGAGTGAAATGGCGAGTCTGCTGAAGCAGAGAATGATGAATCAGCATCTTTTCTATCCTCATCTGGTCTGGGAGAAGCCGTACCGCAGTGACATCTGCACGGAACTCAACGTTGAACGGTATGAACTGCGAAAAGACGGGACGATGGCGTTGAATCACCCAACGGGCACGCATGACGACGTGTTCTGGAGTTTGGCACTGGGCGTCTACGCGACAGTAGACATGAAGCCTCTGGACTTTGAGGGAACCATCAGGTTTGGGTAGCGGGTGTAGATGGAAGTTTACTTATTCCGGGGAAAACCACGAAGTGAAGAAAGAGGGAATTGTGGACGTTTTGTTGATAGGGTTCTATTTGGGTTGGCGATGAAGTCAGAGTTAGCTTTTGTGAAGGTTTTCAGGGGTTTCTATTCGCGCTGCCCTCTTCAGAAACAAGCCGAACAATGAAGGTTAAGAACCTTTGCACGCTAGTACCCGATAATCAGTGCGCCTTTTAGTGGTAATCTCAATCGGCCACTCGTATAAAGAGTCTCAAAATGTGTCAGGACTCTCTCGAAATCAGGACTTTTTCTGTAGATTCGGCGAACCGCAACAACCAAATAGTCTACATTATGCATCATGCAGGCCTCAAATAGGTCCTTGAGGAATTGATAGTTTGTAACAGCTCTGCCTGCCTCCACTTCAAGAACGGTTCCTGTGTTTTCTTGAAATGCATCCACTTGGAAGGACTTCTCAAGTTGTCCGTTTCGGCCAAACAAAACTGGCACCCTAATCTTGTCTTCAATTCTGTCACCCTTCTCAACTGCAAATCCTATTTCAACAAGATTGTTCCTTAATGATAAAAGCACCTTATTGCTACTGAGTGTGCGCTCCGCTGAACTAATACTCGGTTCAGCTTTTTCAAAGGCCTTTACGACTTTCAAAAGATGCTCAGGTATTATGTCCGATTTCGGATAGTATTGCCAGCTTATCAAGTCAGTATCTCCAAGCGTCTTTGTTCGATCGGGTGTAAGAGGTTAGTTTGCCTGAGTCGAGTATTCCTGCTCTGACCCAGCGCCTGAATGCAGGATCAAGATGGTCCTCGAAGAAACTTTCAAAGGTGATAACACTCACGGCGCTCTTGTATACCTTCACATCTGACTTTAGTTCGATGGGGACTACCAGATAGATCCTGTTCGCTGATATCTCTTCAAGCTGTTTTTCGGAGACCGATTCATCAATAGTGGCTAGGAAGAATCCGAGCCCTCGAGTTCCTTCTGTGACTATTTGTCGCCATCTTTCCCGTAGTGTTCTTTTTACAGTAAAGATAATGCAGTCGATTGGGTTCTTTCTAAAATGCTCGATACTAGGTAGCAGAAAGTCCGGTATGCCATCAATCTCCGGTTGCTCAACTAAAGGGTAACCTAACCTTTTGAACAGCTCATTTATCGTAATTTGAAACGCACTTCCTGCTCGAGGTCTTCTAGAGTTTGTCAGCGAAAGGAAAAACGAGTCCAGTTCTTCAAACTGATCAGTTAGGAACTGTGCCACTTCAGCTCGAGTCACATTCTCGGGAAGTGTTTTTCCCAAGAAAGTCTGAATTGATTTGCGCCATGAACTGCGTTGAGAATCGAGGAAAATGTCATAAGCCCTTTCTTGAGTCCCAGTGACAAGTTCACTGAAGTGAGCTTTTATGTAATCCGCATCAAATTTCCTTTCTTCAACGACCTGAGTAAGGGCTCGTCTGACAACCTCAGTGGGGGATAGGATATGCTCTTTGAAAATGGAAAACAGTTTTGCCTTGGCTTCTGGCGTGGGAGTCATTTGTGCAGCCTCCTATAATGCTTACAGATGCTAGTTAAGGGGCACATGTCATGTAACGGTTTTGGTCTGCAGACTTTTCGGGTGAAATCAAGAACAGCGTAGTTGAAATCTCTGAACTTGTTTTGCGGCGTAACTCTTTGTGCGAGTTCCATGAACCATCGTTTTCTCCGGGTCTCTTGGTCCGTCTTGAAGCCGAATATTCTACCCCACAGCCTTACAGCATTACTGTCTACAATGGACATTCTGATGCCTGCATGAAGGGAAAGATAAGAAGAGGCCGCATATGTTCCAACACCGGGTAGCGAAGTTAGTCCTTCTAGGGCAGTTGGTATGTTGCCTCCCAGATCTTTCAATGTCTCGACAAGCTTGATGATCTTCTCGCCCCTCCAGTTCAACCCTAGAGTTGCAACAAGATTTCTAATTCCTTCTTGTTCTTTTGACGCCTCAAAAGGCGAAGAATAGCGAGATGCAAAAGCCCTAAAGACAGGAACAACCTGCTCTGCACGTGTCCTTTGAAGCATTACCTCTGCAAGCAAAGCATGGAAGTGATTTATGCTGTGTCGCCAAGGGAAATCAGAATAGTTGTCTCTGCCCCATCGCAAAAGTACCTTCTGGATCCTTTTGATCAACAAGGGTTCGATTGAAGGTACTTGATCACCGTACTCTTTTGCGGTTCGAGCAGGCACTCAACCAATACCTCCGCTATTCTTGCCACAACTGGAACTACTACCGAGTTTCCAAACTGCTTGTAGGCCTGCGTATCAGAAACTGGAATCTTGAAAGTCTCTGGGAAGCCCATCAATCTTGCACATTCGCGTGGTGTAAGCCTTCGAGGGTTCTTTCCTCCATTCTGAGGAATAAGGATCTCGGAGCCGTCTTTGTAGTATCTTGCGCTGAGTGTCCTAGTAATGCCATTTAGATCCGCAACGCTGTACCCGAAGCCATTACCTTTCTCTTTGTGTTTGGCTGCATATTGTCTGAGATATTTCCAGAGGTGGTCGGTAAGAGTGTATTTTGAATCGACTTTTTTCTCGAGTATATCCCTGAGTTTGGGTTTCTGATCTCTGAATTCTGGAAACTCAAAATGCGTGGGTTCCTTGAAGCCAACGATGAATATCCTTTCTCGGTGCTGGGGAACTACGGTTTTTGCGTCTATTAACCTGTCAAATATGTTATAGCCAAGCTCTTTTCGAAGGGTGTGCATTATTATACTGTAAGTTCTGCCTTCGTCATGGTGGCACAAGTGTTTGACGTTCTCAAGCAGAAATGCTCTTGGTCTCTTCACCTCAAGAATGCGAGCTATGTCGAAGAAGAGAGTGCCCTTTGTTTGGTCTCTGAAACCATGAGGTCTATTGAGGCTCTTTAGCTTTGAAACGCCCGAGATTGAGAAAGGTTGGCAGGGAAAGCCTGCGAGCAATATGTCATGGTACGGGATATCTCGTTCGTTGATCTGTCGAATGTCTCCGCTAGGTGTTTCCCCAAAATTGGCAGCATAAGTTTTCTGGGCATACTTATCAATCTCAGATGAGAAAACACACTGACAGCCGGCACTCTCAAATGCGAGGCGCGTGCCCCCTATCCCGGCAAAAAGATCTGCAAACGTGAGCAGACTTATTTCTCCCACATCATGAATCTGACGTTTTCTACTTAAAGCTTTTCAGGTGGCTGTAAAGCATGATTAGAATGATCTCGTCGATGGTTGCAATGACACAAAATTGATTAGCCAAAAGAAATAGAAGGCAACTCTGCTTGAAGGCGGAGTGTCTATGAGCAATATAAGAAGCCAGCTTGTTGTCGAACTTAGCAGAGAACTTCTCGGTCCCAGAAAAGGCCGTGAGGAAAACATAGATTCCAATCCTGCAGGTGAGTATCTTGCCGGAGTTCTCGAGCCCAAAGATTCCACTCGAGGCGATTTTGCCTGTTATGGCAGTGCTGATCTGATAGAAGAAGAAGCAGGAAAAGACACGGAGGAAGAAGAGGAAGAAGAAGATAAGAGAAATGTGAGTCTGGGGCTCCAGCTGGGTTTGCCAAAGACAATGGGCATATCGTTTTTGGTTCAGGGAGACTCACCCTTGATAAGCTTCTGCGCCACTTGGGCTAGATACAAGCGCCAAGGCAATAAGTGGCAGCGAATTCCAAAGTATTTCCTCAAAGAAAACGTGGATGCTGCGAAATCAGCGGACTGGGTGCCAAAGGATGACACAATTAGATTAGCCCTCAGGGGCAACATTACATCTGATGGGACTCATCACGTCTCTCTGTACATGATCAATGAAACTAGTTTGGAAAACTCCGATTGGGTAGGCACTGAAGATCTCGTCTTTCAACCGCAACTGAGGATAGTCGGGGAAAAGAACACCGAATTCGCTCCGATGAGGGGCGAGCAATTGAGGGATGAAGAGGAGGCAAGTCTATCGCTTTTGTACAGAAATAGACGTGCATTCGCCCGAGGCCATCTATGTAGCGCTATCTGGAAGGAAATAGATCCGGAGCGTCCGTGGGATCAAATTGACATAAGCTTGAAGGGGCATCACCCTTTTGCATGGATCGACGCAGAAACAGTGACCGATGAGGAACAGCGAAAAAAGTTTACACATTCTGACCTCAGAACGGAATTCATTCCCTGCTATTCTATTGAGCAGAGACCCCTCGAGGAAGTGGTCGGAGCACAGAAATATGATCCTGAGATCTTAGCTGATATCTGGAACTATGACCATTTTGCGGAGTTCTTTGAACCTCTCCTTCGAGAATACAAAGCTTGGATGAATTCTCAAGAGAACCTCGCAAATGCCTTGGATCCAGAGTATCGCCAAATCGGAAAAAAACACTTGGAGCTCTGCGAGATCTCGAGACGACGCATTCAAGAAGGCCTTGAAATACTAAGAACCGATGAACAAGCAAGGCTCTCGTTCTGCTTCATGAACAAGGTGATGCATCTTCAATCAATCTGGAAGCCGCCTCACAAAAAACTGGTGTGGAGACCTTTCCAAATTGCTTTCATTTTGCAGTGCATACCTAGCATCGTAAAGGAAGACCATATTGACAGAATGACATGCGATTTGCTTTGGTTCCCGACTGGAGGAGGAAAGACCGAGGCATACCTAGGACTCACGGTGTTTGCACTTGCACTTCGAAGAAGAGTGAGATCTAACGAGCCAGACGCAGGCGCTGGAACAGGTGTCATCTCAAGGTATACCCTCAGATTACTTACAATACAACAATTCCGCAGGGCGCTCCACGCAATTTTGGCCTGCGACTTTCTAAGAGCGAAGAACTGGCATCCGAGGAATTATCCCCGCAGGCAGGCGAATCTTTGGGGTGGAGCTCGCTTTTCTATTGGCTTGTGGGTAGGCGGAGACGTTACTCCAAATCGCTTGCTTGACAGAGAGTATTACAGTCGCATTATCAACAGACAGGAAATCTCGCTTGGAGCAACTGGTCTTCTCTTACCTCGTGAAACCTACAAGTTCCACCGTGTGGTTGTGCCTTCAAAAGGAGATCCGGCTCAAATACTCAACTGCCCCGCCTGCAACAGCATACTTGCAATCACTTCCACGAATATCGTTCCAAATAGAGATCATTGGTTACACTGGCTCGTCTACTCACCAAGCACTCCAATTTTGGACAAGTCCGCAATAGGGACACCTTTTCTCTCAATCAAAGAAGTCAAAATCAGACCCGTTCGAAGTGACAGCTTCTACGTTATTTCAATGAGACTTTCGGCATCAGGCCAAATATCGAGAGAACAGTTTGATCGATGGTGGAAGGACAAGGTCAAGCCAATGCTAGGCGGAAAAACTAAAGAGGAATCCGCTAAAGCAAGTCTGCTAGGCTATTTCATAAGGAGAGGGGGTATACAAAAGATTCCTATAGACTTTGAGATCCATTGCGTCAATCCTGAATGCCCACTAAACAACGTGGAATGGTTTGAAAGGCTACCAGGTTCATCATCTCCTTCAGAAGAGGCGATCCTAAAGCCATTCAGATACCCCGGCAAAGCCGGACTCAGTTGGAGCATACCCATCTCGGCTTATGTCGTTGATGATCAAGTGTACAGCCGGTGCCCCTCTTTGCTGATCTCTACAGTAGATAAGTTTGCAAGACTATCATTTGAGCCAAGAGCTGCAACCATCTTCGGAAACGTCGATCGCCTTGACGATTGCTGGGGATATTTCAGGGAATGTGCCCCTCCCGATCGAGGCAAGCTTCCTCTAGGAAACGTTCAGAATGTAGCAAGGTTCAAGCCTCCGGGTTTGATAATCCAAGATGAGCTGCACCTAATCGAAGGTCCTTTGGGCTCAATGGTAGGTCTTTATGAAACCGCAATCGATCTGCTTTCGACAGACTGCATGAATGGAAAGCTGAAGAAACCCAAATACATAGCTTCCAGCGCCACCGTTCGGCGGGCTAGATTCCAAGTATCAGCTGTCTTTGATCGCAAAACTGCACAGTTTCCTCCCCCAGGAATCTTCATTGAAGACAATTTCTTCTCCAAGATGTCTGAACCCCACCAACTGGACTGTAGCCATCCGGGCAGGCTGTACGTCGGTATCTGCGTACCTGGAAAGGGCCCTCATACACCTGTAATAAGGATATGGTCCGCATTATTGCAGAAGGCATATCAACTGAGGACTACAAGAGGCTCAAAGGATCCTGAAGCAGATCAGTTTTGGACTCTGATCGGATTCTTCAATGCACTCAGAGAACTGTCAACTGCCGTAAGCCTCTATAGACAAGACATGGTAGAGTGGGTCGAAGTTATTAGCAACAGAAAAAAGGAGACTCCAAGATCGCTTTCACGTTTGGAGATGGAGCTTTCAAGTAGAATGGGTTCTTCAGAAATACCCGGCGTCCTCAATGAGCTTGCCAAGTTCCCGGAAAACAACCTTGATGCTGTTTTCGCTACCTCTATGTTTGGGACTGGAATCGACGTCGACAGATTGGGACTAATGGTTGTTCATGGCCAGCCCAAAACAACGGCTACGTATATTCAAGCCACTGGACGTGTCGGAAGGCAAATGGGCGGTCTGGTCGTAACCTTCCTCCGAGCCACAAGACCGCGAGACCTAGATCATTATGAATTCTTTGCTGGCTATCATCGATCACTTGCACGTTATGTTGAACCAATAACTGTCCATCCATTCTCACCGAGGGCTAGAGAGAGAGCTCTGGGGCCTATCTGTGTTGCTGTCTTGAGAAACGCGGGAAACATCTTTGGGACTCCTGTTAGCCCAAAGTGGGCAATTGAAAATGACCACGACTTTGCAACAAAAACTATGGCAGATGTAGGCCCGACCAGAATGAGGACCGAGAAGAACTCCAAAGAGGCGAAATCTGTGATTGATCTGATTGAGACACGAGCTCAGAGTCAGCCAGCGCAAATCAGACCCCCCACGAATGCTTGCTCTGGCGAGACAGACTCAGGTTTGGATCGATGGCGGTCCTTCGCATCAGACAAAGAGCTGGTCTTCTATGAGCAGACTGTCACCCGTACACCCAAGTATCCAGTCGTTCTGGGCGATCCGCAACACAAGGCGAGGAACAAACGTGTCGTATTTGACAATGCCCCTCAGTCTCTTAGGGAAGTTGAAGCTACTGCAACATTCGGGAGTAGATGAGCGATGCGTGGACAATCAATTAGACCATCACAGTTCATACTAACTTACGGTGTTGGAGCAATAATCGACACCAGAGAGGGGCCAAACGCAATACTGGACTTCCAAAATTGGGGTCAGATGTTCACTCATCCTAGCACATCAAGAGCGTTAAGCGACTTTGAGATTAGAGATGATAACGTGACAGCACTCTTAGGTGGTGGAAGAATTTTCACCATACCGACGAATGCTGACTTGGAGAAGCCGGAGGACCAGCCTATTTACCGGACGGGTCTATTCCCTCATTGGGGTAAGTGCGAGCAACATGATATTCTCTACCCAATAACGCCAAATGGGTCTACCACCTGCCCGAGTTGCCCTCCAAGCAAATATGCTCAAACAGAAGCCATAAGATTCGTCCGAGCATGTTATGGCGGTCACCTTGATGACATTGATTGGCCAAGAATTGTGCATAGGAAAAGCAAGGGCTGCTCTGGCAAGCACTTTAGATGGATAGAGACGACAAGCGGCGATCTTCGCAGCGTCAAGATTCAATGCACCACCTGCAATGACGAAGCTACCCTTTGGGACATATACAATCAGACTTGGCATTGTTCTGGGTACAGTCCCGAGAGTGACGAAACCGAAAAGTGTGACAGAGAAGCCATTGTCGTGTTGAGAAGTGCAAGCAACCTGAGAATTCCGGAAGTCATATCAGCTCTAACTATACCGCCCAAGTGTACACAATTGCACCACGTACTTTCCTTACCTACCGTTCAGGTAATTCTCACCATGCACGCTGACGCTGACAAAGCCAGACTTCTATCGATACTAAAACAGATTGCCAGCTCCAATCCAGAATTGATCAAGCAAGAAACCATTGACACAGTTGAGGAACATACCGAAGCTGAAGTTGAGACTGCGATAAAAGACTGCAAGAAGCCTGCTGACCCCAAACTGACGCCCAACATTCTCAAGGAAAAAGAGATTGACGCTCTCAAATATGCAGCAGTTCATGGTTACCCGCCAAATCCAAAGAGACAAGAAGATTTCGAAGTAGAAAAGGGTTCATCCGTCAACATAGACTATTCCTCAAAACTGAAGATTCGAGTTACTCCAATCAAAAGACTACGAATTGTTATGGCTCAGAGAGGGTTCAAGAGATTTGTACGTCCAAAATCAATACCTGTAGAGAAGTTTGTACCGAGACTCGTGGAGAAGTTCTACTTCGACAGCCACGACCGTTGGTTTCCAGGCATAGCCTTGCGTGGAGAAGGGGTGTTCGTTGATCTTTCTCCCAATGAAAGTCTGCATCTTAATGAAGAGATAGCCAAAACGTGGTTCAGCGAGTTCTTGCGCTCAGGAAAACAGATAAGTTATCATCCTGTCTTTATCTTCTGGCATACGTTCGCTCATAGAGCTATCCAAGCACTGGGACTTGACTCTGGCTATTCATCCGCTGCGATCCGCGAACGGATCTACCTAAAACTTGACAAAGATGGTGTATCAGGTGACGGTGGCTTTCTCTTATACACTTCACAGCCTGGTGGAGATGGCAGTCTGGGTGGCCTTATCGCCCTTGCCAAGGAATTTGGAATTGTACTCGAGACTGCGTTTAGAAACATAGATGCTTGCTCAAATGATCCATTGTGTGCGGAGCAGGTTCTCACGAGCGGTAGAGCGAATGGCGCAGCCTGTTATGCATGTCTCTTCTTGTCTGAGACTTCCTGCGAATATCGAAACACGTTTCTCGACAGAAATCTTCTGAGGAATAGTATTTGAAGGGTTTCATCAAAGGCAATGACGTCAAGGTGGTTGTTACAGGTTCAGCTTGGATGGGAAGGGGAACAGGATCTGTTGAATCTGCAATCGAAGAAATGCTTTGTGAAGCCAAGGAAGAAGTTCAGGTAGCTGCCTTCCAGATTACGGAAGGAGGAACTCAATTTCTTAAGCTGGTCGAAGAGAGTCTCGCACGCGGAATTCGTGTGACATTGATAGTCAACAAATTTAGTTCGCAGCCCACTCGAGTTCAAAAAGCCCTTGATGACTTAGCAGTTCGGTTTCCACACTTCATCCTTGTTGACTTCAATCCCGACAACAGAATTCAAGACCTGCATGCGAAAATAGTAGTTGTAGACCGATCTCTGGCCCTTATTGGTTCTCCCAATCTCTCTTGGAAAGGTCTAGTTATCAACCATGAACTTGGCGTTGTTCTTTCAGGTCCTGTGGCGAAAACTGTTTCGAATCTTCTGGATTTGTTAGCAGCGGATTCCTCCGCTTCAGTCAGAAGAATCGAATGATAGAATTCTTGAAAATATCTTCTTTTGGGAACTTAAGAGACTGTTCCTCTACTCCTTCAAGTGTTATTCATTGGCAGATATGAAGTCTGCCTATGATAGTCTTCCCAAAGAGGTAACTTATCGAAGGGATCTCCTAAAAGAACATGAAATTAGCAAAGGACTAACCTTTCTCTGGGGAGTTCTTGGAGAACGTAAAGAGCAACGGTCAACATACGTGCACAACTTTGAATGTTTTCACGATATTTCGAGAACAAGATTCAATGAGAAACAACTGGCTTCTCTGCTAGAGCAAGTTAAGAAGAGAATTATCGAAAAAAACCTGATGCCTGCCAAGGTCCACATCCAGATTCATTCAATCAGTGGTTTCACCCAAGATGTCAAGAGGAACATCTCTAAGATGGTTAAGGAAAATTCAGAAAGAGGGCTCAGATTACACGCAGACTCACATTTTCTTTTTGACTATAGCATTGCACCTTGGTCACCTATTCTCGGAATGATATATGAATGACCTATCGACCAGATTGAGTTTCTCTATACGAAAGAACCTTCCTGTTGAGTTTTGACCGAATATTTCCTTCCCAATCTTCACGTGTGAAGATCCCTCTCTCTTCTAAATTCAAGAAAACACAGAAAATCAGAAAGAACAAATCATGACAAATGAGTTTACAGTATCCTAAGACAGTAATGCTTTTAACTGTACATAACAATGATTTATTTGACCTACAGTTCAGCTCCCTTGGTCCATCAAGATTCTCATGAGGCTAAAGAGATGAGCGAGTCTGCCGAGGAGCACAAGCTCCTATACATGCTGGGAACTTTCAACCCGAAGCTAGGCACTGATTGCGTTCGACAGACTCGTCGCTGTGCTGATTGCAGCCAAATGAGGGAAGTCGTCAAGCCTCAAATGATCGGAGCTAGGAAAACTGGAGAGCCGATAGCCTTCAGAATTCAGCTAAAAACGCCATACTATTTCGCTCTATCGCATCCGCTAACAAGGTTCAGGAAAGGAGAGGATTACCACATTGGCAGTGAAGAGACTGGTTTCTGCACCACGCTTGGGATGATCCCTGCCTTCATGATAAATCTGAACAGATTTACGCTGCTGAAATTCTGGGGAGAAATGGCTCGCCAGCTATTCTCACCCACGGCGGAACCTTTTCTTGAAGGGGACTATGCTTTTTGGAAGCTGTTACCCAAGACCGGGCGCTTTCCAGAACTCTCAAGCATGAATTTCGTCCTCAGGCAAAACGGGGAGTTCGTGAGTTATGAAGCAAAGACACGTGAAATACTGAAAGATTACTTTACCTTCGGTTTCTGGGCTTTCCCAAGAAACGGGTTTTCAGATTCCACAGTCATAATCAACGACGGCGAACAAGTTCACACAGTTCTTAAATCATCAAAAAGCCTTTACATACCGGGGAAGCCAACATACGTTCCAATGGACTTAGGGCGAGAAAAGAACGTCGAAGTCAAGGTTTTGCCTCTTCTTGAGCTGTTAAGAACCCAGTCAGGGTACGATTTGCAGCGATTGGATAGAGTCGTACTGACGAGAGGCATTGCTGACTCACTTGAAGCAGAACAGCACCGTGGTCAAGTTTTCGTGAATGGGGTGACCGCCGATTTCATAAGAAGATCGACTCAGTTCACACTCCTCACTGCCGTAGACCTGTATGAGGTTTCGAACTACGAACTGTTCATGTCTGTGATAGGGATAATCATGATGGATAGATTCTATGAGGGCAAGTCCTTCTCACATATCGGAACTGTTGACGAGATAAGAATAGAAACTGCAAGAATTATGAAGTTGCTATTGAGCAGGTCATATCTGGACAAGACAATTGGAGATAGCTTAGATCAATTCTCAACAGCCCTCAGCTACCTGAGGCCAATTTTGACCGTGAATGATGAAGATATTATGTATATGCATCCATCTGTTCTAATCGCGTTTTTGGAGAATGGATATGACAGTTTGATCAACAGAGAAGAGGATCTCTGCAACGCTCTTAGACTGCTAGATATGATGCCGAATCAACAGCCTGCCGAAATACTTCGATCTGATGAAAGCACATATTTGAGAAGGAAGGGCTATTTCCCAGAGAGGATATTAATGTCGCTTAGACCTGCTCTGGAGCAAATGTACCTCTCACGTATCCTAAGAAATCCGCCAATCCCTTCCAGCGTTGAGAGTACAACAGAAGATACTTCAGACTCAGCGTCTACTGAAGATCTGCGTGGTTCTATCAGAATAGGTGAAGGTTCCAGAATTGACGTGGGTAGCAAGGAACAGCAGGAATTCCTAGATGAGCTCAAAGAGAGGAACAAGAGACTCAAGGAAACTGAAAGACAAAGTGAATGAAGAACACCAAGTAGCTATTCCTCCAAATCGTCCTCAGGGGCAAAACAAGGTTCACAATTTCCCCCAATCTCGGAAAAGGCTGGATACTATCAAGTCGCACGTCTGAAAACCTTCTTCCTGAATGTCCAGAGTAGGTTATCGGACCTAGGAGGTTATCTGACCTCTAGCAGCTCGCTAGGGAATCATTGACGGGTCGAAGGCGAGTCGTGAAGCAGATTCGAGAGTGCTCTCTTAACCTTCCCTTCTCTAAATCGCTGTGGTTTTGATTTTGAATGTTGGTGGGCTTCAATATCGTAATCCAATAAATCAAGTCTTCAGCGTATAAATGGCGATGTCTCCCGAAAATCCGCTTAACGTCGACACCCATCTTTAAGAGACTCAGTGTCTTGGGTTCTGTTACCTCTTCGTCGGATTGATCTCCCTGTCACTTTTCGTCGGACGTTTCTACCTGCAAAATCGGTTGATGGACCTAGTTGTCAGCGCTAGTGGATAGCTGATTTTCTTGAGGCTCTAGTGTGCTGTGTTGGATTTTTCGTGTTCTTCTCGGTGTTTGGTTATGATTTTGCGGGTTGCTTGGCTGATGCTTGTGCATTCTCCGCTTTCGACGAGGCTTCTGAGGTACTTCAAGCTTTCCTCATCTAACGTTATCTGTACTCTCCATTTATCTCCGCTGTTCATACACAATCACACACATCTTCTATCATTAATACATAACTTGTATAATTCACTATAAAAGCCTTACCCATACACAATCACACAGAGAATCACTATGAAACGCTTACAAATAACCCTAGACGACGACCTCTACAACTGGCTAACCAAAGAAATCAAAGAAATGAAATACGGAAGCTACTCCCACGCCATCAACTACGCCCTTAAACAACTACGCCAACAAGACGAAAACAAAAAATAACCCATCAATCGACTCCCTACACGATTCTCAATCAACCGAAGACCGAAAGAAACTTTTTAAGCAATGCTCAAGTCGGCGTTCGCCAAGGGCGCGCACCATATCAAGGTTGTCTTCTCAGGAGCAAAAATCCATGTGCTCTCAGCAAAGCGTCCCTGGAATTCTGGAGAGAGAGCCTGCATATGGCTTCGTCCAAAGGAAGCCATTCAAACATGTCATGTTCATGATTTCTATGTAAACTGACTTGTTGGTTTTGAGCCTCTGCAACAAATAGGTGTACCGATCCGCCGTAAGCTGCGCCTTGAGAAACGGAGTACGTGGAAAGATGTTCAAAACCTGTAATTGTCGGTGTTCTTATTCCTGTTTCTTCTTCAACTTCTCTCTCAGCTGTTTCTCTTGGCGTTCTGTCGACCAAATTCTTCTCGCCTATCGGAAAATCCCAAAAATCAGTGGCTCTTCTTCTCAATAGCAGGTAACGCAGTTCTTCTTGTTGTTGGAGAAAGACTACTGCACCTGAAGACCAAACGTTGCCAGTTCGTTGGTAACCGTAGATATTCACTATCCTTCCGTTATAGTACGACAGGTTTGCATATAATACCCATTGGGCAGCATTAGAACTACCGATCAGAGTTGTCACGGCTTGATCAGTCGCTCTAATATCATATTGCATGTATCTGTCTTTGACTAGGAGATATGCAATTATCGAGTCGTCATCAAATGGATCTCCTTCCTTAAGGACCACATTGTCTGCTTGGTTTATTCCCATTCCCATCTTGAATTCATGTTCGCCGTAAATAGGATCGTAGGCAGCTTTTCTCTGTAATAGGGTCCAGCAGTTAATTGCCAATCGAGTGACTTCTGATCCGTTTGGATCAGCAGAGAAGAAATACCATCCGTCTGCGCCGATTTTTTTCGAAAACGTTGTTCTCGATCTACCAGCTTCCCAAAAGCAATTATCCACTCGATCCATTAGTCGATTTCTGATCTCTACTGGTGAAACGGCAATCCGTAGTCCGATATCAACTGTTTTTGGGGTGTATGCGACGATGTCAGACCACAATACGCCTCCTCTTCCCATTGACCGGGGTGGAGAAGCTCCCGGCGACGAGGCTCTGGAAAAGGTGCGAGTAATAAATGGAGTCGTTTCTGACAGAAACTCGCTGTTTAGGGTTGCAACTGAATCAACATCTTTTCTTCCCCACACTGCTAATGGGAACCAATTGTTGGAAGCCTCGACAAGACGGAAATGGTACTTCTGGGGAGCACTCGAAACAATCAGTCCTGCTCTCGCTTCTTTCCTTGCAAGATATTTCGCTTGCTCGGCTAACTCGCTCCAATTGACACGCTTTGATTGATGAATGACATGTAAAACGCGCCGATCCTTGTGGAAAAACCCAAGTTCATTGCGTCCTTCCTTTTCCGGCTGAATTTCCTTCCCAAAATGTAGTCTTACTATATCTGGAATGGCGCTGTCGAAACGTTCGAAAACGAATTTCTTCCAGTCAATTTGCATAGAATGATAGTCTATATATTCTGGGTATTTGTCACTTGTGGTGAGCACGCGTGCCTGTTCCTAAATTCGCCGCCCACGTTTGAACCCACGAACAAATGGAGGTGTCTGCCGCAAAATCCTTTTTTTCCATGTTAATCCTGATTCCGGGTTTATTATTATCCGGCAAGCCAGAGTAGATTAGAACCCAAATGTGTCTGCGATAGGGAGATCGTGCAATAGAAGATGCTTCCACAAATGCTATATAAGGATTAGACCTAGGTCTAGATTGGCACAATTACGTATACTGAAGCTTGACTGAACTAAAGCTTAGGCGAAGACCAGAAGATGCTTAAAATGAAAGACAGCCGCGTAATACTAACGAATCTAGTTGCCTGTCTTATCTTTACGTCATTTCTACTCCCCGCAACGGCGTGGGAACACTGGAACACTACAGTGGCAAACCCGCAGACTGATAACTTGGTAGACTATTCTGGTTCGCATGCTGACCGCATTCAGATTAAGCTGTTTAGCAACGAGTTGACTGAGTGGCAAGCGTTGGAAGCTGGTCAGATCGACATGACTGACTGGCCGTTGGACAAGGCTCACTACGTTGCTTGGACGCAGAACCCGCTCCAACAGGACATCGCAGTCGTTAACACTGGCTCAGAGTTCGGCATGTACATCTTGGACATGCAGATGAACGACGAGCTTCTTCTGCAGGATGGTACGCCAAACCCTGCTCGCACTGCTCCGTTCGGTAACCCGATGGCTGACGTTTGGCTTAGACGAGCCATCGCCTGCGTCGTGAACCGCAAACAGACAGTCGAGCAGATCGTGAGTGGAGGCAGTCCGCCATGGCTGGGCGAAGCGATGTACACTCCGTTGGACAGTGCCTACGGTTCGTGGCAGCACCCGCAGCTCACCCCGACCGGCGCTCTGGCCGCATACTGCTACGTTAACCCTGACGGCTCGGCCAACGTTGCGAAGGGCAACCAGTACTTGGATGATCATGGCTACACGATGGTCGCTGGCAAACGCACGAAGGGCGGTGTTCCGTTCACACTCGAGTTCTACTATAGGGTGGATCACACCTACCGGGTCAACTTTGCCACGCTCGTCATGCAGCCACTCTTGACACAGGCTCCCCCGAACGGTTTGGGTCTCGACGTCACGATGATCGGAGTCACATCCGCAGCCGCACGATGCTATGTTATGGCTGAGAAGAAGGGGCACATATACACGGGCGTTTGGGGCTTGACATCTGATTGTGACCACATGTATTACCTGTTCCACATCAACAACTACTGGCACCCAGGCAGACCACCAAACTACATGTACTATCCGGGTGACGCCAACAAGTACAGCATAGCTGGCGGCGGCGCTTACGACGGGCGAAGTTATGGTAACGACCTGGTCTCGTACGGTGCTCCTGCGTTGAACTTCTCTGACCCTGACAAGACTTGGACTGAGGCCGAAAACGTGTGGGAGAACCCTGAGAACTACTGGAGCTGGCAGATGATGACCGCCACCGATGCTACACGCGCACAGCACTGTGCTTACAAAGCTCAGGAGTTCCTGACTTACTGGGTTTGCGGCGTGCCCGTCTGGGCTGACTCTAGCTACACAGCGTTTCATAGGAGGTACACTGGAGGCAACAATGGTGTCTCCGTGAGTCCTGATGACGGGGAGAACGCGTACAGAGGCTCACCTTGGAAAGGTGTCGTGAACCAAGAAGGCTTCGGCGTCTGGAGCACGATGTCGTTCTACGACATGCACCCAGCTGTCATGCAATTCGGCGACGGGACGCATATGACGATCAGGTGGGGCTTCAGAATGCCGCCTATGTCTTTGAATCCGATCTACGCTGAGTGGGTCTGGGATTGGTATGTGTTGAACGAGTGCTACGATAGCGTCATAAGGCCAGACCCCTACACTTCGACGGATACGCGGTGGCTTGCCGCAAGCTGGAACGTCAGCACTTGGAACTCGCCGGATTACGGTGCTTGCACGAAGGTCACCTTCAACCTGCGCCATGATGTGCTCTGGTCTGACGGCATACCTCTCACTTCGAGTGACGTAAAATTCAGTTGGGGTAGCCCGACGGTGACGGGTTCCTTGTCGAACCTGTTGCAGTTAAAGGGACTCCCGCCGGCTTACTGGAGCTCGCAAGTCGCACACGTTCTCTCAATTGCCACGCCGGACCCGTGGACTGCGATATGCTACTTCGACGTGTTAGCTTACTTTGGTTTATACAGCATGAGCGGCTTCAACATAGTCCTACCAGAACACGTTTGGAAGTCGATAATCATGACGGGTGATCCGCTACAGCCTTGGAACCAGCTGTGCGTTGTCACGGGCGGCTACATAATCGACAGCACCGCAGACCCCGCCCCAGTCGGCTACGTAAACCTCCACAAGAACCTACTGCACTTCCACGTTCAGACAGGTGACCCACATAACAGAGACAAACCAGTAGACGTCTGGTGTAATCAGATTTCCAACGCTACAGCAGGATCAGGCAATGTGCACTGGATATATCCAAAACAAGGGCAGACTGGCATAGAAGTCAACGTCACAATTAACATGCAGAATACATACAGTTACGAAGTGGGTCCAAACGATACGGAAGTCTACCCGTTCACTAGATTTATTCTGACAGTAAATGCGAGTCTATACATTTGGAACGGTACTGGAAACCCGTGTCAAGAAATCAACTACGTGGAGAATGAGTCACTAATCCTGAATCAGGAAGTGGTCTCGCCTCGCGATCAATGTCTGCAATTACCAATCAATCAGCTGAGAATCAAACCGTGGTGGTACTTCATCAAGATTGATTTTGCAGTCATTGGCTTGGAATTCTCAGCAGACAACTCTACTTGGCTACCCGTAGCCTCATCGCAGAATCCTTATTTCGAGATGAAAACATCTTACAAGGAATACGTGATCGTCACAAGCAGGTACGATATTCTAGGCGCTTATTGGAAGCCAAGCCCGCCGGCAAAACCGAAATACCAACCGATTCCCGACATGAGAACAAACGTGAAAGATCAATATGCTTGTGGTCAGGCTTTCGGTAGCAGGCCGAACTATCCAAACTGGAACAGCGTGTGTGATGTCAACAGCGACTTCAAGATTGACGTTAAGGATTACTATGCCATTGCCCAGAATGGTGGATGGATTGCACTTATCCCATGAGCATACTTTCAGCCTTTCAGCACCGAATCAAGGAACATCCGTGCAGAAGGCATACGTACTCGTATGATCAAGAACACGCGTTAGAGGGAGAACAATGCGAGAAAAAACTTCAATAACGTTCGCACTAGTTGTGACGCTAGTTTTTCTAGTCGGAGACGTAAACCTCATCCACGTAATGAGTGTCAAGGCAACGGGCCCCCGAATTTATCTATCCCCCAGTTCAAACACGTTCAATGTGCCTCAGACAAGCATTGGCTATTGTTTTAACTTCACATGTTGGGTTGAGAACGCAGTCAACGTCGCGGCATGGGAAATCTATCTCGAGTTCAACGACACTGTCATAAAACCAACCAAATGGACCGAACCTACAAGTGATCCGCAATACATTTTCTACGGAAAAACAACAAGTGCTGTCCCGGCCCCTCCTGACCCAGGTTATGTACACCTTGCCCAAGGAAAAGGAAGGATACTCGTGTACTCGAATCTCTTTCCAACACCTCCTTCTCAGAGTCCAAGTAGCGGCTCTGGAAAACTGTGTATCCTTGAATTCAACATAACCGCGGCTCCCACAAGCCCGGGCACCAGTCTGACAAGCATTCTTCAGGTAGACTCTATGGATACGCTTCTGCTTGACCAATACGGAGAAGAAGTAGATTATGTAACGAAAGAGAATGGATATTATTCGCTTAGTTACGTAGGAAATCCGGATCTGGCGATAGTAGGGGTTTCTCCTTCGAGAGGTACTGCAGATCCTGGTGATGCAGTGAACATTCGTGTCGGCGTTTCTAATCTTGGGAACACACTTGAAAGCTGTAATGTGACGGTTTGCGCTGACATGAACGTGACCATCGTAGGCGATGAGGTAGTCGTCGGCAGATCAGTTGTGGAGTTGACTGCTGGGGCTTCCTCATCACTAGATTTCACGTGGGACACGACAGGTTTGGCTTCTGGGAATTACACGACAAGCGCTCAAGCTGCCATCGTGCCATACGAAACAAACACTGCGAACAATATGCTAATTAATGGCACGGTCAGGATTCTACCGGTTTCTCATGACGTGGCCGTTCTGAGCGTATATGCGTCAGGAAGCCCTGCAATCCCAGGTGACATTGTGAACATTTGGGCTGACGTTTCAAACCTTGGCAGCAACCAAGAGAATTTCAACGTAACAGTATACGCCGACTTGGACATTGCCATCATAGGCGATGAATTGACTATAGGAGTTCAAACGCCCACTTTGCCCAGGAAAAGCTCAACTACCTTGCACTTCAGTTGGAGTATACCATCAAATCTGGGAAACCATACGATAAGCGCCAAAGCAGGGGTCGTACCAGGTGAAACAAACACGACCAACAACCTGTTCGTCGACGGGGTAATCAGAATCGTGCCCGCGGTCCATGACGTTGCGGTTTCGAATGTACTCGTTTCAGACACTCTGGCGGTTCCGGGCGACATGGTGGCGATTCAGGTTGACGTGTCAAACCTTGGTAACGTTGGAGAGACGTTCAACGTGACAGCGTATGCAGACACGGAACCGGGAGTCATAGGCGATGAAATAACAGTTGGAGTGCAAGGCGTGAACCGGGGGAAAGGCGGTTCAACGAGACTGACGTTCTATTGGAATACGACATCGGTGTCCCCGGGTAACTACACGATCAGTGCAGAAGCTGAAGCTTTGCCTGAAGAAACAAACACGATAAACAACCTTTTCATTGACGGTGTAGTTCAGGTTAAGCTTTTGCAGGACGTTGCAGTGGACTTGGAAGTCTCTTCTCCGGACATCTCTTTCTCGGAGGCTAATCCCTCGGCCGGACAGACTATCACGTTTTCCGCAGAGATTCACAATCTCGGTGATAGGAACCTGCAAAACATAACTGTCCGGTTCTTTGACGGCAACCAATCAATAGGCGATCAGTGCATCTCTCTAATACCGCGTCATTCAGCTAGAACCGCTTCAATATCTTGGACTGCAGACCGTGAGGGCTTTCACCTGATGAAAGTTGTCGTAGACTCTGACAACGCTATAGTTGAAACAGACGAGGAAAACAATGAAGCGACAAGGTCATTGCTAGTCGGACAATTCCAATGTTTCGGGGGAATCATAGTAAGCGGATCAGCTACTCCGAACGACACTGAGGTTGGTTGTCAAGTCGTCGTTCGAGGAAGCGCAGTGTACAATACAACTTACAGTTCTGGCGAAGCGGTTGCGGGGGCAACAGTAACAGTCACAATAGCTGGGCAACAGTGGATAACCCACACCATCAGGGATGGAACCTATTCCGTGTGCGTGATCGCCCCGTACGCTCCGGGGAACTACACTATCGTCGTTGGAGTCACTGACGGCACTTTCTGGGAAAGCATCGGAATCTATTTGAATGTTAACTCGTTGTCGTCAGGCGCGGATCTAACACTCTCCAGCAACGGCATTACGTTTTCGCCTACCAACCCATCAGAGAACGACAACGTCAACATCACAGCGACAATTCACAACATAGGAGCGGTAAACGTGACTAACGTCTTAATAGCATTCTATGCAGATGGCAAAGTAATCGGCAATGGAACAATAGACTGGATTCCAGTAGGAGAAAGCCGGGAGCTGACCATATCTTGGACTGCTGACGCACGTGGATGGCGAACGATTGAAGTTGTGATTGACCTGGAAAACGAGATAATTGAAATGAACGAGAACAACAACAGAGCCTCTAGGAACTTATACGTATATCCTCCGCTTCCAGACTTGACACCCACAAGCATCGGTTTCTCGGATACTGAACCACTGGTTGGCCAAGGCATCACCATCTCCACAACCGTCTACAACATAGGCGGAAGAGATGCTGACGACGTGCTTGTCGGTTTCTATGATAATGGTCAGTTAGTAGGAAGTATAACGATCCAGTGCATAAATGGAAAAGGCACTTTTGCAGTTGCTTCAATACTCTACAGTTTCTCATCAGACGGCTTCCACCTGATATGTATATACGTTGACCCTGCCGACAGCATATTCGAATCGGACGAGAACAACAACCAGATATGTACAGGCATTCGGGTTCACGGCCCTCTTCCAGACCTCACTCTGTCCTCTCCAGACATAACATTTTCAAACAGCACGCCAACGGTCGGAGACACCGTTGGCATCTACGCGACAATACACAATGTGGGCGAAGTCGACGCGTTTGATGTCTCAGTTGAGTTCTTCGCCGACGATACACGAATTGCGACAATTGTGATTCCCGAGATTGGCTCAGTCGGACAGATTATAGTAAATGCCTCTTGGGGCGACTTACCCGAGGGATGGCACCGAGCTAAGTTTGTTATCGATGGAAACAACACAATTCAGGAGTCGGACGAGACGAACAACATCGCAACTAGGTGGCTCTACGTGTCTCCAATAGCGGGATCTGACATATACTTGTTGGAAGAAGACATAGTGTTTTCCAACACTAATCCTTTCCCAGGCGAGGAGGTCACGATTTACGCAACCGTTCACAACGCTGGAGAAGCGACGGCGGAAGGCGCCACAGTCTGGTTCTATGTTGACACTAACGGTTCTTGGCTTCAACTAGGTTCGCCAGTGCTAATATCGTCCATTCCGGCGGGAGACAGCGCTATCGTTTCCGCAACATGGGTCGCTTCTGGCGCAGGGTCCCACATCATCAAAATTGTTGTGGATGCACCAAACGAGACGAACAAGAACAATAATGTTGCTACTAGGGCAATAATCGTTGCCAAACATGATGTGGCCGCGGTCGCTCTAGTTGCTGGAAAGAGCATAATAAGCCAAGGGTTCTGCGCGAACTTGACCGTGACCGTAGAGAACAAAGGTGACATCTCTGAAGTCTTCACCGTCGTTGTTTACGTTAATGCGCAACCTATAGGGTTGGAGGTAATCACTCTGCAAAGCAAAGAGCGTGCAGACATCTGCTTCACATGGAACACTTCAGACTATGAAAAAGGAAACTACACGATAAGTGCATACGCAGAACCTGTTCTGGGAGAAACAGAGACAACAGACAACACCTACAACGACGGAAACGTAACCATTGCGATGATAGGAGACATCAACGGCGACGGAAAAGTGGATGAAAAAGACGTCTACGCCGTCGCTCGATCGTATGGCACCTTAATAGCTGGACCAAATCCAGAGGGCCGAATCTATTATCCAGAACGCGACATAAACGACGATGGCAAGATCGACGAGAAAGACTATTTCATCGTCTGCAAACACTACGGCGAAACAGACCCATAAACTTGCCCTCTGCTTTGTTTGAATTTGGGTAACACCGCTCAAACTAGCTTTTGGCTATAGCTTGCACTACGCGAAAACTGCGCCGCATTGTAAGCATTTGTATTCTGTTGAGGCATAAGTGTAGGATTTGACCTCAATGACGTCTGGACTACCGCACTTTGGGCATCTTGGCATAACAGCACTTGTGTCAGGATGCAGAATAATGGTTTTCGACCAAAATGACACTGAACGGAGACGTCTCCCGAAAACCCGCTTAACGCTAACATCCATCTTTAGGTGACTCAGCGTCTTGGGTTGTCAGGGTGGATTTCAGTTCTCTCAGACTCGCTTTGGCCGATGTTATCACTGGTTTGAACCCGAGTTTCTTCCAAAATGCTTCAGCCTCCCTGTTGCCAATTACGTATCTCAGAGTTACATCCTCGACTCCCTCGGAATTGAAGAACACACAGAGCTCCTCAATTAACCGCGCACCAACGCCTCTTCTTCTGAACTCTCTGGCAACATAGGCAGTTAAGATGGAACCAACACTCCTGGGCAGATAATCGGTCCTATGTATAACCTCGCCATGAACAAACCCGATGATTTTCCCACCCATCTCAGCGACCAGAACAAGACCACCGCTGCCCGCAAGGTCATCCACCACCTTCTGCTTGAGAAGCCTTTTTCCTTCTTCTGTGATACGCCAGATTGAACGGCTTGACTCTTCAGCATGCTGCTGCAACAACAACCTCAGCTCAACAAGCCGCTCAACATCAGAACCAACCGCTCTCCGTATCAATATCTCTTCCATACTATTCCAACCACAAGCAATCTCCCTATTCTATCTCTGTGGCACACAGCATATCAATATTACTTGCTTCAGTTCTGTTACCTGTTCAATTGGTTGGGTTGCAATGTGAAGGCGTTACCTTTCCGTTACTAAGCTGTCCAAAATCAGGATCATCACGGCAGGCTTCAACGCGCGCCAGCCCGTTGCTAATTCGATTTGTTTATGTTAATTTCAGTTTATCTTGCTAGCATTGTGATTGATCTGGCTTTTTCCAGCCTATTTAGCCTCAACGCCGTTAACGCACAGAGCAGCATAGCGATTATGCAGGGCAAAGCGTGGGCCATCACACGTTCAAGGCCCCGCGCGCGCTGCGAATATAATTTTGTTAGTTACAAAAAGTAATCCTTCTTTGGATATTAGAACTGCAGCTGTGTGATCTGTATTAGATTGCCACAGGTGTCATCCAACATTGCGATGGTCGAACCCGTTACCCTTGTTGGCTCCATGGTAAACTTCACGCCAAGCTTTTTCAATCGTTCATACTCTTTCTGTACATCATCCACAAAGAATGATGTTGCGCGAATACCCTGCTTGAAAAGAGCTTCCTGGTATGCCTTTGCAGCTGGATTTTCGTTTGGCTCAAGAACCAACTGAGTACCATCCGGGTCTTCAGGCGAAACAACAGTCAACCACCTGTATTTCCCGGCTGTTATATCTGCCTTTTTTACAAAACCAAGGGTCTCAGTGTAAAACTTGAGTGCTTTGCCCTGATCATTAACGTACACGCTAGTGTACTTAATCCTCATAAAATCACCAGTTACGATTAATGATTCTAAAATTAATAAATCCTTGCGCTAAGTTATTGGGAAGTCAAGTTTAGCGCGCATGCCTGTTCCTAAATTCGTCTTTTGATTGTAATAGGTGAGTCGCGTATCTCTCTCTTGAGGTGAGTCATGAGGAGATACGAGACTCTTGAGACCTTGTTCGGCAAGGTCGACTTATCC
>Ga0315279_10002632_pt1 | contig 26516 bp, 17 predicted proteins | sample YL17G06_20_MG_FD_203694 | JGI IMG/M metagenome (GOLD analysis project Ga0315279, IMG submission 203694) | Sediment microbial communities from Yellowstone Lake, YNP, Wyoming, USA - YL17G06_20 | ecosystem: Environmental > Aquatic > Freshwater > Lake > Sediment | place: USA: Wyoming | collected... | reverse complement strand
CTTCCTCATCCCCCTGCCCAAGCCTCGCATAAGAACGTGTGTTTTTCGCCCTCATCTACCCACCTGTAACTGACCTTTACATAATAGCTAAAGAAGAATTCTACTATCGTCCTCGGTCTGCGAAAAATAACCGCGAGGCGGCTACCTTAAATCCTAAAGAATATCCTGCGGCGATACAGAAACCACAGAAACAACCACTTGACCGTCAAAGCCCCAAACGCCAAAACCAACGGCTTAAACAACCCCGCGCGTTCGGAAATGCCAACAAGGAAGAATTCCGCAATTCCATCGAAGCTGACAAAACTCTGCAGGAAATATATCGTAATTGGATTCATCCCTATTACGACAAAGAAAATTGCCCACTTTTTGTATCCTTTAACATCAATCAGCCAATAGAATAGGGCCAGCAGTAACAGGCTCCATCCGCCCGCATACAACACATAAGAACTCGTCCAGATTATCTTGATGATTGGGAAGAACAATCCCCAAACATATCCTGTGATCAAACACACCAGCCCAGCGACTGTTAGCCCTGCTGCCTTACGAGCGCCGGAGCGATTCGAGCCAAGCCAATGCCCCGCCAACACTCCCAAAAGTGCCGTGCAAACGGCAGGCAGGGTCGAAATAAGTCCCTCGTTATCACCGTACACGTAATAAAGTGTGCCGGGAATCAACTGCTGGTCAATATACGAGGATAGGCAACCCTCGGCTGTAAGAACCCCTCTGCCGTAACCAGGGACCGGAATCAGCATCATAATAGCCCAGTACAAAAGCAAGATTGCTGCTGCAACTACCGCCTGTGTCCGCCACTTGGTGTGTATCACTAATATCGCAGCAAAAAAATAACACAAACCGATCCGCTGCAGCACCCCTGGCCATCGCATCTGGGGCCAATCGAAGCGTAACAGCCCATTCACAACTAACCCCAGCAATATCAGCATCACTGTCCGCTTGACAATGTGCAGGTAAATTCCAGGTAGGCTTTGCCCACGCTCCCGCCGGCGAGAAACGGAGAACGGCAACACCGCCCCAACTATGAAAAGAAATAAGGGAAATATCAAATCCTCAAAGTGAAACCCTTCCCATTCTACGTGGCTTAGCTGACACTGAATTGTTTGTGCTACCGGATGTTTCCATACCTCCGCCAAGCTGGTAAACAACTCCCCGCCGCCGATGATCCAGAACATATCAAAACCACGCAGTGCATCGATTGAGACCACCCGACTGCCACCCAAACCCCTTTGGTCATTTTCCAAAGTTCTTCCTTTTTTCTCTAAAACGATATTTCTCCTTTGCAGCGCGTAGAGACACTTCTACGCCTTTCAATTCCATACGGTATCAAACGCTTCTTTGAATTTCAACAATCCAAATCCTGGGTTTGATAAGTCATGCCGCTGCCTGCCCAAACCTCGCGAAGGCAAAGAAAATCATAGCCAGAAAAGCAAACCTCGGAAGCCTCTTTAAGATTTTCTTCTTGGATTACCAGTTTATCAGGGAGAGGCCGGGTATTCAGCAGGGAAAGTGACGTGAGCAGCGGCGGCTGAACTCTTAATCATTACAGTGTCACCTCATTTGCATTGAAGCTTCATCGCCCTTGAGAAAGAGCGTTGAAAGACTCACAGACCATCACCTCCTGTAAACTACCCTTCCTGCTTTTTTTCAGCGCAGCCATTCTGGTTGTGGTTCTGTTCAGGAAGTAGCGACAACTCTATCGCTCTTTTTCAGCCGGAGCTATCAGCCTCACTGGTCTGAATCCTTCAAATCATCCTCATAGGCAATATCGTTTGCCATGCACCAATCGACGGCTATTCCCTTTAACGCTTCACCCCGATATTTGTACCAGTCATCGGCAATTCCAAATCTGTAGATACAGTCCTTGAACATGCGAAAGGCGCCCCTGCCTCTAATCGCATTGCATAACGCCTCGGAAATCTCCTCGTCCTTAACAGAGAAACAGAACCTTTCCATTATCCGGTACTCGTTGACGTCGAACTTTGTAGGCAGCGCCAGATAAGCGTCGTGACTGTCACTCAGGATCTCCTTTGCACTTTGGATGTTCTCCTGCTCCCATTGGGCGTGATCATCCAAAGACTCACCATCCTCGGCAGCGCAGAAATCTTCATCCCTCAGAGTAATTATTTCCCCGGTGTTCTTGTCGAGGTACGATGAGTCTTCATCGCTCTGAATATCCAAGACTTCGACCATTTTACCCAATAGAACACAGATGCTCATGGGGCATTAGTCTCACTAAGTATTCGAAATTTCCTTTTCCTACTCTTGATTCAAGCTGTCTGATGATGTGCTCAACGTTGTCATCAGGGCCCGCGATGAAAAAGGGCTTGCCGTCTTTGCCAAATTCAACATCCTCGCAGAGTTCGATGCTATCTTTGTCATCCAGAACATATTGCGACAATTTGAAATCTTTATTCGGCTCAAAGCCAAATTGCTGCGCGAATGCGATGCCGCCATAAACGATCTGATGGGCCAGAGGTATCGGGCACTGCACCGGCTTGCCCTCCAAATATATTTTGGGCAGCAGCTCGGTTTTGTACCTGGATAAGGAAAAGTCCGCATTGCAAAAGGTGTTCTTGAGCCCCAGGCAGTAAATGTCCACCAGGAAGAGCCCAAAGACAAGATCCCCGTCGGGCTGCCGGCGGGAGATTAGAATAGTAGCCAAACCTTGGTCTTTCCATGATGGGTTTATCAGACATTCATAAAAGGGAAATTTTCGAGCAAAGAGAATCTTTTTTCTTGCGCTGAGCAACTCAAAGTGAATTGAACCTGCCTGGTTTTTCCTGCGCAGCTTGTGTTTTTGCCGTCTCTTCATCAGCTTCTTTTGACGTCTACTTTCGTCAACACCCATTTTTCGCTCCTTCATTGGATTTCTATGCCACATCGTTTCGCTTTTCAATCGTCAGGCCCACCACTTTGCCAGTTAAAACTGGTATCCTCTTGCTACCCAATAGTGCCAGTCCTTGACAGCCCTCCGCGTCTCGATATCAACTTTGACTGGCTCCAATTGAGACAATGGTACGGCCAGCTTCCGCCCTTGCCAGGTTACCTCAACAAACATCTCGTGCACACACTCCTCTTCACAGGCCATTGCCTCTACCGTTACTACCTCTGCCTCCGCTAAAGGTGAAATAACTCTTTTGGTAACGCACCTGGCCTTAAAGGGAAAGTTGAGTTTGTCTTCGAGGTAATAATACCATCCCAGACCGCGTTCCGTTTCGTCGTAGGCGTCGACTATAATCTCAGAGTCAATTCGCTGCTCTCTGCGGCTGTTTTTCTTAACTTCTGACATAGTCGTCAAGATTAGCAATTTGAGCTAAATCCTTGTTGACCAAGTTCACTAAAAACTAATCTTTTCCCCGCACTCATTTCTGAACTGGCGGACCGCCAGTAAATAGTTTGGGAGTAATTAAAAAGATTGTGACCAACTTAGCGGCATTACACTCGGCTAATAGACTTGAGATGCTTCTTGGATTTCTTTAGGCCTATCTTAGATGCCTTCTGCTCTACTGACTTGGTAGACCGTCCAAGTTGACCGGCAACTTCTCTGGTGCTTGCATTCGGGAACAATTTCTTAAGCAACTTGATCTCATCGCTTGACCAGCGACCCCTGACGAGTTTCCTTTTTGCCATTTAATGACTCCTTTCAGCCAGACGTTTACAGCCAGCTTCGTGCTATTCTACAGGATGCCGCAGTTGTAATCAAAAGGTTTTTGCTCTTCATACTGACATCACCCATGCTAACCTCACAGGCCCCAATGATATCACTCAGTCATCGCCAATTCGCCTGTTGGTGAGTCGATGGCCGCAGGTGAGGGTTGAGTATGACGGCTTAAAGGCCGTGCCACGCATAGCAGCAAGTCTTTTTCCCCTGTGCTGATACAAGATTAGGTAAAGAACCTGACGCCATACATAGCAGTGGCTGGTGAACCCTTTTCCCTTTTCTCTTTTCATGTTTTGAAGGTGAACCCCCAGCCTCGGCCATAGCTCCATCGGTCGCGCTGGGCGGCCATCACTCCATCGCATCCACCCCTCCATCGCCGACCTGATGCGGAACCACGGTGCCACGGAATAACGAATCTGCCGCCTCGGCCACGGCTCCGTCACTCGTCCCGGTCAGCCCCCATCAGTCAAACGAATCCCCACCCTCGGCCACAGTTCCATCGCTCGTCACGGGCAGCCGTCACTCCAATGCATCGATCCAGAGGTAACCCTATCAGTCCTCGACAGAGATGCTCCTCCAGACAACCGCTGTTCGTCCGGCCAAATCCACTGTGGCAGCTCGCAGACGGTATTCTCCCGGTCGCCCGATTTTGAATTCGATCTCCACGCGTGTCCACTTGCCTTCGTTACGGATGTGAGGCTCCCGATTCTCACCAAGAAGAAAGCGATAATCCTCCTCGCCAGGTCCGTACAACTCCCAAAGCACCTTCACATTCCTGTAGATACCCTTGGGATTGGCCCCCAATGTGTAGTAACCCGGTGAAGAGCCCTCGACCAGAATGGCACTGGCCGCGACCCCCAAAGGTGCTTTGCCGGTCTCGGTCGACAGTTCAATAGCGAGTTGGGGCGGGTCGCCTTCCGGCCGGTCCGGGGCCCTCGGGCCGTCGTGTAGGGTGGTTTTCCCATCAACCATCACCTCCACCTTTCCATCTTCCCTGACGCGGACGATCTGGCGGTATCCCGCAGGCGGATGTCCTTCGATATCCCAGAACAGGTCATAGGCAATGCCCATCCGAATACAACGCTCAATTTCGGTGAAGAAGTTGCCCATCACCGTGCGGTACTTGACCCCTTCCCGATTCACTCGCTCCAAATTTAGTTCCCCGAGCCCCCACAAATTGCCTCGGCCCATGTGAACATGGCCGAGGTTGTAGCCGGGAGGCAAGAGAATGGCGACTTCCGCCGCCTGTTTCAGTTTTTGCAGGTCCCTATAAGGATGGGTTTCGACGTGCGCTCGCAGATTCCTCGTCAAGGCCAGACACTCCCTGTAGGGAACGCAGGCAAGCCGGGCCGCATCCCAAAAGAAGAATCGCTGCGCTCCGAGATCATAGGCATGCGTCAGGAACCAGCAAGCATCCGCGCGATCGACTTGGCCGTAGATGCTCGTTCCCCATTCCTTGTCCGTGAGCCGGGCCGCACCGCGTAAAAACCCGTAGATGATGTCGATCAGGTTCTTGGGATCGTCAACGGGGATCTGGCAGCGGTAGGCCATGTTCATCTCAGGAAGCGTCCTCAGCGTTCCGAAGCGGCCCGGCGGCTCGAAGACCATCGCAGAAGGAGGCCCACTTTCTCCTTCGCCAAGCTGAAGAATCGCCGTACTCACCATGGTTTCCCACGTGTAAAGGTTCTCTTGCAGAAACTGCATACTGCCTACATCCACATCCGGTCTTGCCGCCAAACCACGAAGCAAAGCAGTGGGGGCGCCTTGATACTTGGCCTCATGGAAATACCTATGAAACTCCTCCAAGACCATCTGCGGCGTGATGGTCTTTCGAAACTCTCGATCCTTCGTTAGACGGGGCCGAACAACTTGATCCCTGGTACAGACCGCCGGTTCATCGAGAAACAGGATAGGGCCAAGGTAATTGCTGCGATAAAGGCATTCCGGATAGCTGACCTCCTCTGGGCCGATCCCCCAATAGAACACATCACGGCGGTCGATCCAGCCTGCTTGTTCTTTGTCTACTCGCAGACAATTCATTCCCGCTTGGATCATCTCGTCGTAATCACTTTTCGTGAGCCGAATCAGCTCATAGTCGGAGTCGTCGTAACGCCTGGTTTCATCTTTTTGCCTGGTATTATGAGGAACACCAATGAGCACATCCGGAAGGAGTTCGAGAATCCTGGCATCAAGCGGCCCAGCGGCAGACCTCGCGTCTTCGAGTCTTTCGAGCAGATAAACATGTCCCAGGTAACACATTTTCTCGGCAAAAGGATGGTCTGAGAAAGCACCCTCTACGACACGTGGGAAAAGGTGCTTCCAAGCGCCAAGCGAGGGCAGAACCGCTTCGCCTGAAAATCGGTGACGGAACTCCAGGGCCTGGGCGTCTCCCTCCTGCACGATGTATCGTGCCGTCGCTTCGCGGGCAGCCGAAACGCTGGCAGGGGGATACCTGTCGGTAAGAAGCCAAACACTAAACGATTCGCCATTTGCCTTGGCGGCGTACAAATGGAGCCATTGGAACAGACGGCCATTCTTTTCTTCCAACGGACCAAGTGCCAGCGTGAGGGTCTTCACAACAGAACCGGGCAGCGCGCCACCCGATTCATGACGGTATTTTGCCACAAGCCCCGGTTTCCCAACGGGTGCTTGGCTGCTGCGGGTCGAATCCGCTTCAATCGAATCTTGCCTTCTCGATTCTTTCGCTTCGCCCCCGCCCACACCGACTAGGCAAAGCAACATGGCTGACAAAAGGACGATACCTGGATTCATGGGCAACTCCGCTACTCGAAAGAGGTCTGCGTAAAAATAGGAATGGGTCTATGCGATTTGCTCGAAGACATTGGATTATCTCTTATTTGGCTCTCACATTTTGCTTTGTACGCTGAAAGTCATTCCCCACAAATTTGACTTCATTCATCCCGCCGTCCGTCACTTTGATAAAGTCAGATATTTCCTCGGACGGCATGCAATTACAGATCAGAGCTTTCTTAACCCTTTGAAATCGAATGACAGATTCGGCGCCTTTGGATTGATGCGCGTCGAAGGAATCGATGACCGCTCGTGAAACATCGTCACAAATGAGCGCATGGCGATAATCAGGTGATTGTAATGTCAGGTTAATGTCCCGTAATTTCAACCCTTCAATGTGGCGGCAATACAATCCATAGGAGGGCAAGGTGCCGAACATCGTAGCCTCGGGATACTTGCTTTCATGCTCCGGCACTTGGAGGTTTGTTTGCTCCGTAGTTTCCCCGCCGGTACAGGTGATCTGGATATTGTCCAGAGTGACATTCTGGATGCTATGATCCGGAATGCCTACGATGGGACAAGGTCGGTTCGCTCCGGTCGCCACAATGTTACTGATCAACACATTTCGCAGCGCTCCCGGAATCGGCTTATCCATATCGCGGCCGCGATTGCCGAGGCGTAAAAAGATCGGCGTTTGGACATTCGCCATCGCAATGTTGGAAATCGTCACGCCATCGATATCTCCACCATCCACGGATTCAAGGGCGATCCCGGAAATAGGCGGCCGACCCGTAGCTCGGCTATAAATGACACAATTGCTCACCGTTATGTGTTTGAATCCGCCGCCGGATTCAGTACCCAGCTTAAACGCATTACAATTCGTGGCCAGGATACAGTTGGTCACCGTCAGATATTCGACGGCACGACGCATCCCCAGGGAAAAACTTGCTTTGGGCACGATCGCATCGTCCCATGTTTCGATCTGACAATTGGCAATACGAACATATCGGCAAGCATCCGGGTCAATGCCGTCGCAATAGCCGTTGAAGATATTCACACCGTCAATATTGACATAATCCGTACCCAACAGGCTAATAGCATAATTTGGCGCATTGCGAATGGTGACGTCCTTGATTGTCACATGTTGACACCGTTTCAACGCAATGGGCTTGGGGCCGCCGCGCTTGGTGCGATTGCCATCGATCGTACCGGTCCCGAGAATCGCCACATGTTCGACATCCTCCGCCCAAATCAGCGAATGATGAAAGAAACTCGTTTCATGGTCCGCATCATTCTTGAAACGGAGTTCTTCGTACGGATCGAAATCGTTCTCATCTGTGCTTGCTTTAAGGACGGCCCCGTGGTCGAGGTACAGGGCCACGCGATTTCTTAAATGCAGACTGCCGGTTATATACGTTCCGGGAGGGAAATACACAGTGCCTCCACCATTTTCAGAACAGGTTTCAATGGCTTTTTGTATGGTATGTGTGTCTTTAGTCTTTCCATCCGCCTTTGCTCCAAAAGCAGCCACATCATAGGTAGCTGGCCTGGTTTGGGGTGCCGCCGCTGATGCCGCAACACCAACTGGGAACAGATTCCCCGCCATGACGAACAGGCACAAACGGATTTGACGACAAGTTGCTTCCATGTGCTTGCCTCATGTCTCAGGGGAATATCCTATTGGGCCATGACCGGTTGGCCCTGACACTCCGATGGGCATAATAGCACTCAGCCCCTGCGGGATGGAGGGCCGACAGATATGTCGGTCTCGGGACCCCTTGATTGCGGACGCACGCCGCAGGTCAACATATCACCGGGCTGCTACATATCCTCAAAACGAGCCAATCGGCAGACAGACCAAGTACCGTTCGGTATAAGTGTACCACACACATGGAGGAAACCCAAGGCGGATTTCATCCACAAAACCCCTTACCCTGCAGGTAGCAGCATCTTTACGCCCGCAGATCTATGTATGATGTGTTTCTCGAATTGGCTTCCATCGCTCCCTAAAGCATTGAAAAAGGCATCATGGCTGAGAACCTGGATATCCGCAACGCGGCTGTCTCACTCCTCGTCAAAGCCGATCCGCTGGCGGCTCGATTCTCCGGAAGGGTTCGCAAGCGGAGTCTGAAACGATTGGCCGCCATGGATGCTGGCTGTCACTCCACCGCCACCCCTCCATCGCTGATAAGCATATAGGGTTCTTTGCCTGAGGCAGCATACACTGGGGATCCAGAAGGCTGCCCGTGGGAGGCAGCACCAGGATTGCTGACGCTCAATGAAAGGAGCCCAAACATGCGTAAAACATTCTTCTGTGGCGTCGATCTTCATTCCAACAACGCGATGTATTTTATCACGGATCAGCAGGACAAGCCAGTGTTCAAGAAGCGATTGCCGAATCGGTTGCCGGTGGTCCTGGAGTCGCTGGAGCCCTTCCGCAAGCAACTCAAGGTCGTGGCTGTCGAATCGACCTATAACTGGTACTGGCTGGTCGATGGCCTAATGGATCATGACTATCCTGTAGTGTTGGCCAACCCTGCGGCCATCGATCAGTACGACGGGATCAAGGAGGCCAACGATCTGACGGATGCCGCCTTTCTCGCGCGTCTGGCGAGACTCGATATCCTGCCCACCGGCTACATCTATCCCCGGGAGGACCGGCCGGTGCGAGACCTGCTGCGGCGACGGACCCTCTTGGTGCGGCAACGAACGGCCATCATCCTGAGCCTGCAGAACCTGGCCATGCGTCAGACGGGGCAACGCATGGACTGGCGGGCCATTCGAAACCTCAACGACGAGGAGCGTACGGAGCTTCTCGGGGACCACGACTGTCTTGCCTTTGTCACCACAGAGCAGGCGGATCTCATCAAGCTGCTCAATGAGAAAATCAAGCGATTTGAGGAAAAGGTCTTGGAACACGCTCATCTCAAGCCGGCTTACGCCTGCCTGCTGACGATCCCTGGCGTGGGCGTGATCCTGGCGCTGACGATCATGCTGGAGACCGGGGACATCGGGCGGTTCGAAACGGTGGGAGATTACACGTCTTACTGCCGCTGCGTGCGGGCGACCCACACGTCCAACGGCAAGAACAAGGGCAAGAACAACCGCAAGAACGGAAACGTCTATCTGGCTTGGGCCTTCGTGGAGGCGGTGTACCAGGCGCTCCGGACCTGTCCCCAGGCCAAACGATTCTATGATCGCAAGAGAGCTCAACGGAATGGAGCCTTGGCCACGAAGGCCTTGGCGGCCAAGTGGAGTAAAGCGGCGTACTATATGATGAAACGGCAGCACGCGTTCGATCTGACGCGGGTGTTCGGATAAACCAAGCGATGCGGCGGTCGATCTTGTGCCAGTAGGTTGGCTTAGACCACGATCGCTGATTGGACGGCCGCCGCCTCGGTCTATGGAGATACGAAACGACTCAGGTCCTTTGGAATCTCTTTCGCCCGCGCCCTGAGTCACGCAAGGTTGAATGCCCCGTTCGACGGGGCAAGTCATGATTGCTGTTATGTCTGTCCCCTGGGATGGACATCGATTGAACAGGGTGCGGTACTGACGTTGTTCTGGTCCCGACAGGGTCGGGATGGGGCCCGATCCTTCTGTCACAGGCAGAAAGGACCGAGGTCCAGATCCGGATGGATGACTGCACGAAAGAGACGTCTGCCGGCGGCAGACGGACTCGATAAGTGAATGCATAGAGAACTTCGCAGAAGCGAAAAAGGACGATGTGGCCTGGGCGTGTCGATACGTTGGTGTCATGCTGCAAAACACACAGCAGCAGAAGCAAACCGAAAGGCCGTGCCGTTTTTATAGGCGTGAATTATTTCGGTCCGGGGAGAGCATTTTCTTGTTGACAGGAACCCTATATGGACGACCTGCTGCGCAAGCACAGGGCAAAGGAATAGCCACCGTCGCTCGTCCCGGGCGGCCATCGCTACAACGCGTGAGCAATACTCAGCGCCGCAGTTATGCCGGTTTACCGTTGAAGGCAGGTGGGTAAAAGCATATCATGGGCGACAAACATGGAGACCGGTCTTTCCAACTGTTGTATAGAAACACGCGACCAGGAAGCCTTTCCAAGGCTCTTCGATGGTGGTACGGCCGTGAACATACGAAGCGACATGGCGCGCGGTGGGTTCTGCTGCCAGATCAAGAACTACGAATGGAGAATCTTGAGCGAGGTCAATGCCAATGTCCACCGGGCCTTCGGTTGCGTTGGCACCATCACGGACGGTGCGATTCGAGATGTCGACGAGATGTGCAACGCGGGCTTCAAGGCGATTGCCAGGCGGTTGTGCGTGGGGCACGCCTACACGACGCCTGTCGAATGGGGCTGCGAGGTGGACGTCTTCGGATGCCGCGTTCGTGAAGACGCCCTGATCCATGCCGACAAGCACGGGTTCCTCGTCACTCCTGAAGAGGATCAGAAGGGTCTGTATGAGGCCGCCTGCTTTATGGATGCCAACGAATGTCGGACGATTATCGGTGCCGCGCGAGCATCGTCGGGGAAGACGCACAACCAGATCCTCCAGGAACTGAACCAGGCGGTCGAGGAATTCACGCGCAATGCCGCCGAGAAATACGGGCGGAAGGGAGAGTTGTGACCATGCGGATCGTGGTTCTGGATGGACATACCCTCAACCCCGGCGATCTGACCTGGGACGCACTGAAAGCACTTGGCCCGTGTGAGGTCCACGACCGGACAGGCCCAACGCAAGTGGTGGACCGTGCCTCCGGAGCCCAGATCGTTTTGACGAATAAGACGGTTGTGGCTCGTGCGACGATCGCGCAACTGGCTCGGCTCAAGTACATCGGGATTCTGGCGACCGGGTACAATGTGGTTGACATCGACGCGGCAAGGCAGCGAGGCATCTGCGTCACGAACGTTCCCTCCTATGGCACGCCATCGGTGGCACAAATGGTGTTCGCACACCTGCTCCACTTCACACAGCACGTTGGTGAGCACAGCCAGTCCGTCGTCAACGGCGATTGGAGCCGGAGCCCGGATTTTTGCTACTGGAACTATCCCCTCGTGGAATTGGCTGGGCTGACGATGGGCATCCTCGGCCTCGGCCGGATCGGCCGCCAGACGGCGAAGCTCGCTCTGGCCTTTGGAATGAGAGTCATCTACTTCGACGTGACGCCGCAGACGGCCGTGCCAGTGGCTGCGGTTGCCGTGGACTTGGATACTCTGTTCCGCGACAGCGACATCGTCAGCCTGCATTGCCCTCTGACGCAAGACAACGAAGGGCTCGTTAACCGGCAGCGGCTGGAGATGATGAAACCGACGGCCTTTCTCATCAACACCAGCCGGGGTCCGTTGATCGATGAGCCGTCGCTCGCCGATGCGCTGAACCGCGGACGCATCGCGGGTGCCGGTCTGGATGTCCTGTGTGAGGAGCCACCGCGGCTCGACAATCCGTTGCTGCGAGCGAGGAACTGCACGATTACGCCGCACATCGCCTGGGCAACAAGAGCGGCGAGGCAACGTCTGATGGACATCGCCGTGTCCAACGTGCAGGCCTTCATCCAGGGGAATCCTCAGAATGTCGTGAGTTGATAGAGTGGGAGTACTATGCACGCTTTCTTCTTCATGCTGATTTGTCTTTCTTGCGTTTCGTCGGGCGAGACTCCGAGGGTCGAGCTGGCGAAGCCCACGTCGCCACACGGCGTTGTACTCCAGCACGTGATGGTCTATCACGAGCCGGGCCGCTTTGGCGGCTGGCCCGCCAACCATGGTATCTGGTCCTGGGGGAACGAAATTCTCGTGGGCTTCAGCGCGGGCACCTACAAGGACCTGGGCCCCAATCTTCATGCGATTGACCGGGACAAGCCCGAGGAACACCTGTTGGCGCGAAGCCGTGACGGTGGGTTGACCTGGCAGATCGAGAACCCCTCCGTAAAGGGGGCACTCGTCCCAGTGGGCAAGGCGCTGCACGGAACCCCGCCGCCGGGGCTTCAGGAGAAGCCGTGGCGCGGCTGTCCGGGCGGCATTGACTTTACCCACCCGGACTTCGCCATGACGATCCGCATGTCGGACAAGGATACCGGCCCGTCGCGATTCTACTACTCGACGGATCGTGGGCACAACTGGGAGGGGCCGTTCCACCTGCCACTCTTCGGCCAAAAGGGAATCGCCGCCCGCACGGACTATCTGGTCAATGGCAAGCACGATTGCATGCTCTTTCTGACCGCCGCGAAGCGGAACAACCAAGAAGGCCGTGTGATATGCACGCGGACCACTGACGGCGGTAAGACGTGGTCGTTAGTGTCATACATCGGGCCGGAGCCGACCGGCTACGCCATAATGCCTTCCACGGTGCGTCTGTCGGCCACCGAGATTCTTACCACGATCCGCTGCCACGAAGAGTCGGGAAGTTGGATCGATGCATACCTCTCACGGGACAATGGCGACTCCTGGAGCCATCTCAATCGCCCGGTCCCTGACACCGGCGAGGGCAATCCACCCGCGCTAATTCGATTGCACGACGGGCGACTGTGCTTGACCTATGGCTGCCGCGCGGCGCCCTGGGGGATTTACGCCCGCCTGAGCGACGACGGTGGTCGTACCTGGAGCGACCCGATTGCACTGCGAGAGGACCGCGGCGGCCGCGATATCGGCTACCCGCGCAGTGTCGAGCGGCCGGATGGCAAGGTCGTCACCGTTTACTACTTCTGGGACCAAAAGACCGGTCCAGAACGTTACATCGCCGCCACTATTTGGGACCCTGACAAGGCGCCCATGAAATCCGCAGGAGCCATTAAGGCGGCTGTATCCGTCCAGCGCGTCTTCGGCCCCGAGCATCCGGGCGGACGCTATAAACACCCGGCGTCCATTACGCAGTTGGCCAACGACGACCTATACCTGACGTACTACACCGGCTCGGGCGAATACGCTACCGACACCGCTGTGTACGGCGCCCGTTTGCCCAAAGGGCAGACCCGGTGGACCACACCCGTGCCCATCGCCGACACACCCTTTCGCTCTGAAGGCAATCCTGTGGTGTGGCAGGCCCCCGACGGCATGGTGTGGCTGTTCTATGTCGTTCGCTACGGCCAAACCTGGTCCACGTCGCTGATTCAGGCGAAGATCTCCCGCGATGGGGCCGCGACCTGGTCCGATCCGATGCTGCTGACCATGACGGAAGGAATGATGGTCCGCAATCGTCCGCTCGCTCTGGCCAACGGCGACATTTTGCTGCCGGCGTATCACGAGACGGGCCACGACACCGAAATGGTCGGTCCCGACAGTTGCTCGCTCTTTTTCCGCTGGGACGCCCAGCTTCACACCTGGACCGAAACGAACCGCATCCGCTCGAGAATCGGCAACATCCAACCTGCCGTAGCTCCGATCACGAACGACTACCTCGTCTGCTACTGCCGGCGCGGCGGAGACTATTCCGGCCGGCCGGATGGGCGCATCGTTCGCGCTGAGTCACGCGACGGCGGACGCACCTGGAGCGAGGGAAGGAACACAGAATTCCCCAATCCCAATGCCGCCATCGAGTTCCTGCGTCTCAAGAGCGGCAGCCTCCTGCTGATTTTCAACGACTCGACCAGCGACCGCACGCCGCTGACGGCGGCCCTCTCGATTGACAACGACAGAACTTATCCATACCGTCGCAATCTAATTGAAGGCCCCGGCGACTACGCCTACCCCTATGCCATCCAGGCCGACGATGGCAAGATCCATCTCGTCTTCACCTCGGACGAGCGAACGACCATCTACCATGCCGTCTTCGAGGAAGCCAATGTGCTCGGCCACCGGTCCGATGCAGTACAGTGAGATACGAGCCCTAGCGTCAGGCATGCCAATCCGCATCCTATGGTTTGGATATGACTCCAGGCTGGATCGCGGAGGCACATCGGCCAACAAGTCCGTTTCCAAGACTTGTAAATGTCTGTCACTAAACAACTAATGATTGATATTAAAGGACTTATGGTGCTGGCCGACGCCGAGCCGAAGCTGCACCGTAGGTGAAACGAAGCTGCTTGTGTCGCGCTTGTTGCGCGCTTCGCGGCTTGGGTTGGTCCATTCAGTTGCGAGTGTAACGTGTGGGTGCGATCTATGAAGAGGGCTGACAGGATCCGATACCATCAGCCCCTGTGTGTCTGCTAAGTGAGAAATGTGTTCTATGGCTTCACCGCCCGGTTGTAGATTCGCACGTGGTCGATCAAGCCCGACCAGAAGCTGCCCGGTGCTAGCGTGCTGACGGCCCCGATGTACAAGCCGCCGGCCGATGCCGCCAGGCTGGACTGCGTGTCGCTGCCGACCTCGACATCGTCGCCATAGAAAGTACGCTTCGAACCATCCCAGACAAAACCTACACGATGCCATGTGCCATCCGTAATGACGGTTGGCCGTGAGGTCGGCACCATGGCGATGCACCTGCGATGGAATCGCAACTCGCCGAGTCTCAACTATTGACACGAAACGAGGGGTCTCCCATTAGACCCTTGCCGCCATATGCGAGTCGTATTCTCATGGTCCAATTCACTTCCAGGTGAGTCCCATCGACTAACGAGGGTCGGCCGCAGTGACCTTCAGGTGGATGGGCTGCTGATCGCGAAAGACCTCTAACCTCGCTTTCCGCCCGCCAAGAATGTCGTGACAGGCCCGCACCAGATATTCGAGCGTATCGACCTGCTTGCCGCCGCATCGGAGAATCACATCGCCCTGCCGCAGACCGCTCCTGGCGGCTTCGCTCTGCTCCGGCACATCGAGGACCACCACGCCAACTTCGCCGGACAATCCGGCCGCAGACACTTCACCCAGACCGATGACATTCTTGACCTTTGCGCCGAGCCAATCGACGACGTGACCATCGCGCGTAGTCCCCGGCTCAGACGCACTTTTCGGGGACTTGGGAAACTGCGGCGTACGGGCCATTGCCTTGAGCAGGGGCTTTTGCACGCCGAACTGGTCCATGGGGAAGTTCCTGAAGCCGAGCTTCAGTGCGGGCGATCCGTTCCCGACCCGGTAGTCCCCGTTCGCGGGGTCCATAAACGTCGCATCGACCTCGATGGAATTGGCATCAAGGCCGCTCTGCTGCTGCAAGCCGGAGGCCGGCGAAGGCCGTGTTTGCCCGGGTTTGTGCAGCAGGTTTAAATCGCATTGCTTGCCCCAGGGCTTATTGACGCGGATCGGCTGGTATGCGGCGAATACGATGTTGCGGCGGAATACGTCCTCGCTGTTGCCATACCAGACGTGAGGGTGGAGAGAGTTGTTCACAATGACGTTGTTCTCGACCAGTCGATAGAACCCCTCCCGCAGTTTCAGACCGCCGTTGAGGCACAGATTGTTGTAGATCTCATATCGGCTGGAGCCGTCGTCCAGATCGATATCCCAGCCGTGGTCGCATCGCCAGCGGTTGTTGCGGAGGATATTGGGCTTGACGATATCCAGGACCGGCAGGTCGCGATCTTCACCAAGCGTGACAGTGTTCAGATCGATGCCCTTCAGACTCCAGTATCGGTCGCGGCCCCAGGAGTTGAATGAGCCATGGTCGCCTGTTTCGAGAACTGTATCGAACACGTCGCAGAACTCGATCACGTGACCGCCGAAGGTGCCTTCGGAGATGTTGATCCCGGCCCGCGGCACATCGTAGATCGAGCAGTGCCGGACGGTGACGCCCATCGACATGGATATCTGCACACCGGCCGTCTGCTTCTCGACCCGGCCGGTCTCGTGGATCAGGCAGTCCTCGACGAGGCAATCGGCCGGGTAGTTGTCGGTCCTGGGACCCGGTGTCTTGTCGATATCCTCATAGCTCTGCCGCTGGCCATACTCGAATAGCGGATTGCGGACGGCGTTGGGGTCGCCAACAAATGCGACACCGCTGGCGCCCGCTTCGACGATGTGGCACCCGCGGATCGCAATCCGCCGGTTGTACCTGTTGACGAAGATGCCGTTGCCGCCGACCTGATCGAGCGTACAATCCTGGACGGCGCAGTCTTCGGCGCCATCGAACAGGATCGCTCCGCCGCGATAGGTGGTCCAATCGCTCCGCAGCAGCGGCTCCTTATTCTCCATGAACGTGCGGGCTGCATGGCGGAACGTCAAGCCCTCCAGGCTGATGAAGCGAACCGGCCTGTCCTGCGTGCCCCGAAACTCGACCAAGTGCCTAAGCCGCACCGCCTCAATGGTGGCGTTGCTCAGATCCAGGTCCTTGGGCGGATAGAAGTAAAGCACGTCGGCCTTCACATCGTGGAACCACTCGCCCGGCGCGTCGAGTTCCTCGAAGATGTTCTCCACCATGCGATAGGTCTTGTGCATACCCATGCGGCGGTTGTTCTGCCAGCCCCCCTCATAGGTGACTTCGTTTTCCGCACCTTTGCCGGTGATCAGGTAGTGAAAATCACCCCATTCATGTGCATGCATGGCATGGATGAATCCGCCGCGAGGGTCCGACCATCGTGCGGCCCGTGTCGGACTGAAGGCATCGGCCGCGTAGCCATTGAAATGGCGGACACTCGGATCGAAGTTCGGATACCGTGCCATGTACTGGCGCCGGCCATTGACAAACAACTGGTCCGTCACAAGCCCTGCAGGCACGGCGGCCTTCATGATGCCGTCGCGAAACGGCTGCCAATTCAGCATCAGTCGCACGCCACCGCTTATCACGGGGGTCTCACCCTCACAGGCGAGGTACGTAATGGGCGCTCGTTGTGTGCCGGAATCATCGGGCGTGAACACTAACGCCTGCGACAGGTAGTAGGTCCCGCCACGCAGGTAGACCATGACCCTCTCGCCGTCCGGCACCTCCCGTGCCGCCATCTGCGCCCGCCTGATGGTCGCGAATGGCCGCCCCAACCCCCCGGCGTTGGTGTCGTCGCCGCCGGGCGCGACGTAGAATTCCGCTGCCGGCGCGCCGGCGATTGCCAGGCACGCGGTGGCTCCCATCACGATCAGCTGCGTGATTCGTTGTTGCATCATTCTCTCCTTGTGCACGGTGGACCACCCAGATTGCCGTATTGTCGGCGTCACAAGCGTAAGAGGCAAGAACATCAAGATGACAAGAAGAATGAAGATGAACCCAAAGACACTGAAAGCCCAATCCCCAGCAGGGAACACCGCCGAACAACTCGCAACACAAGCAGCCTGAAAAGACCAGGCGTCAGACCCAGTCCCAGACAGTACCGATGTTGCGATTCTCGCCGACCGCCTGGGCCAAGCTCCTTAGACGAAGAGACCTTCATCCGTGTGTTCGGCTCCTGCCAATGGGCCGTCATGTTCGTACTGGCGGGCAAGGATGAAGACCTTGATCCCCGCGAAAGCGGGGACTGCTTGCTTGGGGGATCTGGCAGGAGCGGTCTGCTGGGCCAGGACCGAATCGCTGAGCACGGGCAATGCGGCTGCGCAAATGCCGGCTATAAAAACCGTTCGTTTCATGCAATTACTCCCCCGTTCAGTGAAGTTTCTCTCGATGCATGCTCAGACCAACTAGTTCCTTCTGTAAACATCGAATTCATATATTGACCAATGATACGTGGCATTTGTTCCGGTCTGCGTGATCCTGACATACCGCGCGGTCCGCACCGGAAAGGTAATGGTCGTAATGCCCAGTCGTCCGGAACCTGTGGCGATTGGGGCTCCCCAGTTGGCGCCGTCATTTGATACCGATACGGAATACTTGTCCGGTGAATCCCAGAGGGCCCAGGTTGTATCCAGCACGATTTTGGAAAAAGTCTGCTCTTGCTTCATATCAACCTGGAACCATTGCTCGGGATATTGGGTTTTCGTCATATCGCGCCATCCGGTCCAATGATCACCGTCGATGGCATTGGCGGCAGATACATCGATCGGAATTTTGGCTCCGCTGAAAAGAAACGAACCGTCTGCCACGGAGGCCGAAGCGGTCCATGATTTCTTATCGAGCTCGGTATCATTCTCAGGCGGCAGTGGTAGTGGCTTGGGTGAAGTGAGAGGCAGAGTCCCGAGGCCAAGAAATTTCCACGTGCCGGGGACTACATTGAACTTCACGTAGTCGGCATCTTCGCCACCCCATGTGATGCCGGCCACGCCGCCGCGGTAGGTGCTGTTCCAAATGGTGGTGTCATTGACCTTGATCGCATTGAGCGTGGAAAAAGAGCTTTTGGGTATCCCCACGATGGCAGTCGTGTCTGCTGGCGAAGTAAGGCCCAGCGCATATTCAGACGCGGCCTTTCTCAGATCCACCGTCACGTTGCCCTTGATGGAGGGAACGACGACCTTTATTGCGGTCAGAAAAGCCTCCTTGGGCAGAACCTGATAGGTGCTCCAGGCCGGCGCCACCGGGGAAACCCCGGCGATTGTTTGCGAAAGGATCAGAGCCGGAGGATTCCACCCGTGATTCAGCGATGAGGCGTCATCAAAGGCGTCTATGTGTGATGCCCACCAACGGTCGTAATGCTCCCACAGGGTGGTAAAGCTGCACGGGATCATGGTCTTGTACCGTTCATACATGCGAAGCAATGCATACTCCTGTTTTCCCATGGTGCAGAGGGCTTCCAAGACCCAGCGGTCGAAGAAACAACTCGCGTAGGTTTTCTTCGTCAAAACATTGTTGTAGATCGCCTCCCACTTGGAACGGTCCGCAAGTCCCGCATTGACCGCCATGGCATTCGCCCGGTCATCCGGAGTGGTCACTTGGGAAGACATGTAGTAGCTACCCTTCCAGTATCGGCTGTCGAAGGTGCTCTTGATGCTTTCGAGCTTCTGGTCAATCAGCGAGACATCGGCGTCGTGTCCGGTCACGAGTGCCATTTCTTTCAACGTCTCCAGGCAATTGTAATAAAAACACATCTCGATGATGGCGGTGTCTTTGACTTCCTTTCCCCAATCAAACCATGTCCTTCGGTTGCCGAATTGATAGGTCTCGAAGAGGAAAGTCTTGGTCGGCTCATAGACAGCCCGAATCGATTCCAGATCGCCAGTCTGCAGGTAGTAGAACCACAGACCATACTCACCGAGGAATTCAAGGTGCTGGCCCGGATAAAACTTGGGCTCCAGTTTACGAAGCACGAGCTCTTTGCACAGTTGATGCGATGCGGAATCGAAGAGGTAAAAGCACTGGTTCAACTCCGGGGTTCCATCGCCCCAAAACCCGACTCGCTCGCGGTCAGGGCAGTCATAGAAATGCTCGCGCATACAGATGTAGGCGGTCCTGGCCGCCTTTTTCCAGAGGATGTTATAGTCGTTGTCGTTGCACTCAAACGAACCGGCAAACGTCGTGTCGTATCCCGTTTCCCTATACTTGACGGCCTTGACGGTGACTCCCGCAGGGACGGTGTAAATGGCACCTTCCCCACTCACCCATTCCTTTGCCTGGTAGTTGTGAGTGCCGGAGCGCGTCGTACATGTTTCGGTTTTGGTCAGGTAGAGGACCAGTGGATTGCTGGAGTTGAAGCAGATCACTTGGTCTGCCGGAGCCTCAACTTCGATCCACGGTTGAAAATGGCAGTTGTATGGCATCGTGCAGACGAGCCTCCAGGGCTTGTTCTCGGAATGGGGCAAATCCTTGGAGACGGAGACGTAATCTTTTAGTCCATAATCCTTTATCGCCGCCATTCCCTGCGTTGCGAGAAGTGTGGCCGTTGCAAATATGAATGCCGATGCGAGGTGCTTCATCATGAAGTTGGGTTGTGTGGAGTTCATGGTTTGTCAGTCTCCTGTATCCAGACGTTCATCGCGCCTTTTTTCTCGATCCTGCCATGCGCATCTTGCTTCAGCCTTTTTGCGACACTGGCTATGTCATTATCTATTTGCGATGATGAATATTGAATGAACGGGGCTTAGAGTCAACTTTACCTTGGTCACAGGCTGACCGTCTTCAACGGTGTTCCCATATTCAGGAACGGAAAATTGGCCGGTATGAGGATCCCACGCCTCGGGTGTGAATTTCCCCCGCAATCGAACCGAGGCATCCGTATCCTTGTCGCCGATATTGGCGAAGAAGTAAACCTCGGTTTTGGCTTTCACCTTGTGGATATATCGCAGCTTCTGGCTGCTCTCGATTTCCACGTCATACACCGTGAGGGCTCTATTCAGTGCCTCTCGCAGGTTGAGTTCGTTGGGTGAATTCAGATAGATTGCGGACGAGCCTTTTCTGCCTTCCTGCATAATCAAGGCATCGCTAAGGGCTAGGTTGGGGCCGTCATCCAGATGTGCTTCGAACTCGCAGATCGAAGGAGTTGCCGAAGATACGCTGCCAATCGAAAGCCGGACCCGGGAGGTGGTGACGGGGTTGAACTTGTCCACCTTATTGGTGCCGATCGACGTTCCCGAAGCGCAAGTGGTCCAGGCGCTGCCGTTCCAGTATTGGATGCTGTAGGAAGTCACCCGGTTGAAGGCCTCGTTAATGAGGGTCGAATTGAACGTTTGATTGTTTCCAAAATTCACTTCGAGCCACCAGTCCTTCGATTGTTCATCTGAAGGCGCCCAGCGAGTGTCCATTGAGCCGTCGATCGCCTTCGCTGCTTCATAGGCGCCTGACTCCCGCCACTCCGTGGAGGCGGTGGCGAGGATCTGCTGATCGACCCTAGGGAACATCGCCTTGATGGTCGCCACTACATCGGCATCGTGGCCAAACTCGGCCGATTTGTACGGCAGTTGCCCGGTGGCAATCACATTCCCGCCGTTGTCGTAAAACTGCTTTATTTTCTTCAAGTTGCTCCAGCGGATGGTTCTATGCCCCGGCAGGATCACCACTCTGTACTCTTCATGGTTTACTCTATTGTTAAGCGTGATGCGGTTGCCTTTGATCGAGCACCGCTCGTCCAGAACCTCGGGGTGGAGAAAAGTGAAATCGCGGCACACCTTGGTGGCCAAGAGTTCACCCAGGTAAACGTAATCTGCTTCCAGGACATTCACACCGCCGGAATAGGGGCTCAGCGGACCGTCAAAATGGTATCCCGCCTGCAAGGTTGCTATTGGATAGAGCACCGCAATATCGGCCACATGCCGCCCGGTGTCCTGCAACAGAACGTTGAGCCTGCCGATATAGGTGTTATAGTCTGCCAGCCCGGTCGCATAGCGGGGATTGCGATAGGAAAGCTCAGGCAAATAGGTGACACGGCTGGAGTTATACCAGACCCCATGCTGAACGAAGTTGTTGATGCCCTTGGCGTATTGTTCCATCACGATCGCATAGAGCCGGTCCCAGCCTAAATTGCCCATAGCGCCATAAGTCTCGGTCATCACCTGGGCCTTGTCCCAGTTGTAGGCCACTGAACTGACGATCTTGTAATATCCTTCGGGGTCATTGTCCCAGCCGATTTTGTCAATACCCGGGACGTCCTGATACTTATAACATTTCATGAGATCCCCTGAGACACCCACCGGGTTCTTTATGTTTTCCTGGTCCTGATGGCCGAGCAGCGATACCCCGCCGTGCGCGGTGCACCAGTCCTGAATGGTTTTCATGTAGCCGGAGGCGTAAAGCTCCGCCCTGAACCCAAAAAGATAGTTCCTGGCTGCCTGGGTCTCCGGCCCGATGTCGTACCACAGTGCCGGGTAATAGGGCGTCGGACTGAAGCCATAGGTGGCCAGAAATTTCTCGTTGAACTTGTCAGTCCATAAACGGCCTTGTCCGCGGTACATGGTGGGCTCATCGTAAAAAGCACCGGAAATGGTTGAGCCGAAGTCCTTCGAGAACTCCTCGTAATAAGGCTGATAGACCATGCTGATGAACTTGGCGACTTGATTCGGTTCGAGGTAATCGACATTCGGATCCCCGTCCAGGACACACACAAAGGTCATGATTTTCCATGAGCCCTTGGGAACGCTCCAGGAAATTGAACCTTGGCTGACCTTCCCCGTAAGGTCCACCCGTTCTTTGGTGTCGGTATTCATGGCCACGATGCTCATCAGCGTGCCCGAGGGAAGCGGCTTGGAATAGGCTCCGGGGCCTGTGATATCATCTTCGTTTTTGTCGAGGCGTCTCAGGATGCCCTCAGGATACTTGTTCTTGAAGCGCGGGATGCCGTCGCCCATATTGGCGCCGCCGCTTCCGCTGGGAAAACCGTATTCGTCATAAATAGTCAGGAACATCCCCAATTCCTTGGCTTTCTTCACGGCTGCGCCGTAAAGAGCGAAATATTCCTCACTGAGATACTTGGGCGTAAACTCTGCCCCGAACGGCAGCGGCGCCAGACCGCCATACCCGCTCCGGTCACGATTGCCCTGCAATTGAGCCTCGACTTCCGCCGCGGTCACATTGGCATTGTTCCAAAACCAGAGCGGCCGGGACCGGAACTTCAGGGGCGGGTTGACGAAATCGCTTTTCACGTCCGCATTGCAAGACACCGGCAACACCATGGCGCTTATGATGCATGCCAGGGCAATCATTGGTCTGAATAACACGACTTTGGTTCTGTGCGTATATTTGTTCATCACGTCCTATTTCTTCGGCTGAGGATTGTTTTTTTCTTCAAGGAGCTGCACCGCCCGCTGCTTTTCTTTGCTAAGACATGGAATCCGTCCTTTTGTTGCGCGGCCAGGATACGATCGAGAATGCCCTCCAGGCGATGACGCAATCGGCTGTCGTCGCAGTGTTGCAAGGAGTGGACCGCGCCTTCCAGGGCCTTGTGGAGATCAGAATCGAAAGCGTGGTTGCTCTGGAGCGAACCGTCGAATACACCCGCAACCTTGTCGAAGTTGGTGACGTGCCCGTCCTTATCCAGGGCGTTCAGCGCGTGGGAGACCGTCACCTCGTGCTGGGTTTTCAGGCGCGGCCCCCCAGAATTCGCCGCGCAGTTCCACCTGCGCGTGAGCCACTTCTTCCAGCCCGCGCAGCGGCGGCCGATCAGCCGGGGCAGCGACGAGTTGAACTCCCGCCATCATCGTCATGCCGAGGGAGGGGAGGCGCGGGAGTGTGGTTTGCCCACGGTTTCGTGCGATCATGCGTAATGGTTTGGATTGAAGTGAATCTCCTCCCGTTAGCGGGCCGGCCTTTGGGATAGAATCGGCACCTCGCAGAAGGTAAGCGCAGCGATGCCGTTTTCTCCACGGAGCAGATTGCTTTGGCTCCACGACTTGCTATCGAGATAGGTGAGCTTCTGAGCGGTCGAGGGTGCGGTCAGTTTAAGCGTGACCACCTTTCCGGAGACGGTGCCCGAGGCGACTTTGCCGTTTTCACCGTCGAGGTAAAATTCACTCACCAAGGCATTGTCCCATTTCACGGGTTGATCGAACTCCATCACGATCTCGTCCTTCTTGTCGCTAGCGTAGTAGGCTCTCTTCAGATCAGGCGGCGTGATGGAAGTGGTGAAAACCTTCCCGTAGTTGTCCCCCTCGACGAGAGGGCAGATGAGGCGGGCGATTTCCGCGTAGCCGGCGGCCGGATAATGGCATTCGCCGGGAGGTTCGATGCCCAGCGTGGACATGATGCTCATGTTGGAGAAGTAGGACGGCAAAGTCCTTTGTACTTCCCGGAGCATGTTGTCTGATCCATTCACGCCCATAGCGCAGGCTTTTGGCCATATCTGGAAAATGTAGTAGTGCTGGAGGTTGGGAAAGTCCTGTTTCCACGCGGCCGCCAAGTCGATGAAGTATTGCCGGTAAGTCTCCCAGCCAAAGCCGCCCGTGGGACCATCAGCGCCCTGGTCATTCTCGCCTTGATGCCACAGGACGCCGCGAATGCCGTGGGTGAGCTTTGCTTCTCTCACCCGCCAAAGCAGTCGTCCGTAGATTGTGGTCATGTCCTCGTGGTTTTTCGGATTCCGCTGGTGCTGATCGATGCGGGTTCCGCCGACGGCGCCGTTGATGATGCAGATGGGGATCTGGTGGTTCTCCACCAAACGACGGGCAAGCTCCATTCCCCAATAGCCAATCTGCGACTTCTCGCCATCGCGGCTGCGGTGCACCGCGTCGCCCCACAATCTCACGCCACTGGGGCTGCCGGACATGCTGCCGAAGGTGCGAATCCACTCGCTGCGAAAGGTCGGGTCATCCTCTGGCCAATCCGTCGCCACGGCGTTGGATTGCCCCTGAATAAGATAGGCGTCGCCGCAAACAATGTTGGTCGCGGTGTGAAGCACCGTCTCGCGCCCGCCGGTCTTGAGGCCGAATTCCACTTTGTAGTGGACCAGCCCCGGCTTGAGCTTAACGGAGAAGGCGTAGGCTTTGTCTGCTGCCAGCTTGCTGCTTTCATCTTTGTAGAGCCGCCCGTCCGCATAGACTTTGAGAAAGACCGCGTCAGCGGCTTCATTCAGCGTTCCGTTGTAGAAGAGCGTGCCCTCGTTCTTGTCGTCGCGGGCATAGAGTTGATTGTCCTCCGGCTTCTCGTCTTTCGCCGGCGTCCGCGCCACCCACGCGTCCCGCTTGGGCTCGGCGACCACGATCGTGGTTGATTGCGTGGTCGGCTTGCCGCCGTTATGCACCGTTGCCGTCACAGTCATCTTCCCGCTGTTCTGCGCGCGCTTGAGGATGAGTTTCCCGGGCGAGGTTTCCTTGACCACTGCGATGTCTGAAACGCTCCAGGTGTAGTTGAGCTCTCCTGCACCCTTCGCCTTCATCCTACTCAAATTGGCGATCTGCGCCACCACCTCAATCGTCGCGCGTCCATCCCAAGTGGCTGGTGCCTTCAACGTGAAGACCGGCTCCTGAATGTCCTCCTTGATCGTGATGGGAATGTCCCGCGTCTTCAACCCATTCGCGTAGATCGCCTTGAACTGCAGCGTGGCCGACTTGTCCCCGGTCACCCGGCCTGCATCGAACGTGAATCGGAAACGATCCACGGCGACGATCGTCTCCCGGTCATCACCCTTGAGAATCCAATACACCTTCTGCGCACCGCCAGCCTGGGCAGAAACCGTCGCGCTTTTCCCCTCCATCACGGTGACCTTCGCCAGCGAAACAGAAAAGGCATTACCCGGTTGCACCAGCGGCCCTGTCAGCGTTTGCAGTGGTTTCTGGTTCTCATACTGCAACCTCACCCAGTCGGCGGAACGGGCCACTTTGGAAATCCGCACCTCGTCAATGTCGCCGACAAAGTTGAAGTTATCGTACCAGCCGCCAATCCACATCTTGGCCGGACTCCTGATTGCCAGGGGAGCCCCTCTGGATGCCGAAGCACCGTCGAGGAGACCATTCACATAAATCCTGGAGTCTTCTCTCTGATAGGTATGCACCACATGCATCCACTGGGACATACGAAGCGTACTGTTGCCTTTGACGTTTCCATCAGAAAAGTAGCAGTCCATGCTGATATGCGGTGGACTGCGAAACTGCATCACCACTTTACCCTGCGCCTGCTCGTTGCCCCAGGCGATAATGTTCGCATTGGGCTTTTCGGCCCTGAACCAGGCTTCGGAAGTGCTGGGGCTGGCACCGGAAGGATAGGTCGTGATGTTTTCCCCGCACTTAATGCCCTGTCCGCCGCCAAAATGTCTGCCTTCGCCTATCATTCCTGCGGAAGCTGTCGTTCCGGTATCAATCGAAGTTAGCGTGCTGACCTCATCTTTGACAGGACCATTCATGTGCCAGACGCTGAGGTACCCATTGGACTCGTTGAAGACCGCACTGCCGTTGGACTCGCCGGCCGCGTCGGCCTCGCCCCAATGTACCCGAATCTCCTGCCGCGCATTTCCTTTGATCGTCGGTAGGCGCACCCAGATGCTGGCGGTTCCGTTGGCTGCGTCCCACTGCTCAACCTGGTACGCTAGTGGCGTGCCGGTGCTGGTGGAGAAACGGACATCTTCGCCATGCGGTTTGGCCTGGTTGAAATTGAAGAAGTCCTTGTGCAGCCGCACCAGCAACGGGAAACCGTCTTCCGACGCCGAAGCCGGCAAATTCGCGCCTTCGGGCGTGGTGAGCACGTAGATGGCGCCGGAATGTTGCCAGCCCGAGTATTGGGCGGACGCCGCCTGCAAATACCCCGTGAGCAGAATCACGCCGCAGACAATTCTCTCAATTTGATACATCCTTATCTCATTCCACTACTGTCCCGTTATAAGTTGAATAGTAACAATTGGTTATGAAATTCAAGGATTTCATTTTGCGACATATTTTTCGTAAGTACCTGTGAAATAGGGACTTTCTCGAAAAGTACAATGCTGAGAATTTGCAGGATTTCGCCCAAACTTAACTGGAGATTCAGTTCTTTCTTGA
>Ga0315279_10002631_pt1 | contig 26520 bp, 24 predicted proteins | sample YL17G06_20_MG_FD_203694 | JGI IMG/M metagenome (GOLD analysis project Ga0315279, IMG submission 203694) | Sediment microbial communities from Yellowstone Lake, YNP, Wyoming, USA - YL17G06_20 | ecosystem: Environmental > Aquatic > Freshwater > Lake > Sediment | place: USA: Wyoming | collected... | reverse complement strand
CCGTCCTGTGTAGAACAGGATCCGCTCGGTGGTGGTGGTCTTGCCGGCGTCAATGTGGGCGGCAATACCAATATTACGCGTCTTGTCGAGCGAATACTCGCGCGCCATAGGTCGTCGTCACCGTCTTATCTGGCGGTATCGCGGAAGCCGGCAGAGGCTTCCTGGCGGCCACCCAGGCCACCCTGATTACCATCGCAGGGCAGCACCTAGGTCCGAAGGACCGCCACGGCGGCCCGCCTGGGCGGGCCCAGCCACATGGCTCACGACGGCCTATAGCTCCCTGCCATCCTCAGTCCGCCTGAGGCGGACAACCCGGGTTCGTGCGCCCAAGCCTGGCCGGCCAGACACGCACGGGCCCAGGCGGATGCTCCCGCTACTACCACCGGTAATGAGCGAAGGCCCGGTTGGCTTCCGCCATCCTGTGGGTATCCTCGCGTCTTTTCACCGCAGCTCCCAACCCAGAAGCGGCGTCCATTAGTTCTGCCGCCAGCTTCTCCGACAACGTCCGCCCCCCACGGGCTCTCGCCGCACTCATCAGCCACCTGAGCGCCAGGGCCAGCCTCCGCGTCGGCCGCACCTCCATCGGCACCTGGTAGGTCTGCCCGCCCACTCGTCGTGGCCTCACCTCAAGATCAGGCATCACCTGCCGCAGCGCCTGCTCCAGGACCTCCAGCGGGTCCCGGCCGCTGCGGGCGTTCACCGTCTCCAGCGCGCCGTACACCAACCGCTCCGCCAGGCTCTTCTTGCCGCGGCGCATCACCACGTTCATCAGCCTGGTGATCACCGTGCTTCCGTAGACCACATCCGGCCTCGGCATCCTCGGCGCAACTGGCCCTTTTCTGGGCATTGATTCTCTCGCTCCTATCCCGCAGTAAACCTGATCTCTCTCGCCGGAGACAGGCACGGCTGCTACTTGGGCCGCTTTGCCCCGTACAGCGACCGGCTCTGCTTGCGATTCTCCACGCCCGCCGTGTCCAGCACGCCGCGGACAATATGATAGCGAATGCCGGGCAAGTCCTTCACCCGGCCCCCGCGGATCAGCACCACAGAGTGCTCCTGCAGATTGTGCCCCTCCCCCGGGATGTAGGCCAGCACCTCGATCCGGTTGCTCAGGCGCACCCGGGCCACCTTACGCAGGGCCGAGTTCGGCTTCTTGGGGCCCACGGTATAGACCCGGGTGCACACCCCTCGCTTGAGGGGACCCGGCGCCCGCCGGAAGCGGCGCCGCGTGGCGTTGAACTGCCACCCCAGGGCCCAGCGGACCGTGGGGGTAGGGGTCGCCCGCTTTCGTTTCCGTCGTGCTCGCACCAGTTGGCTGATCGTCGGCACTTCCTGCTACCTCTCCTAATGCTACCGCTAAAGCCTTGCCTCCGGGCTCCGCCCGGAGACGCGACTCACCTCGCCACTCACCCGCGGTTTCACCCCCTTCGCCTTCACAGGGGGCTGGGACGAGAGGAGGCAACGCTAAACGGTATCAGAAAGCGAGGATCGTGTCAAGCAATGCCCAGGTCACGTTCCCGAATATCCGGGGCCGCGAGCAGGCCCAGCCTGCTGGCCCCCGGCAAGCCGGGCGTGCACCTGGCCCGATCCACGCTGGAGCATCGTGCTGGGCTACTTCCTAAGCTCCGCCTCCACAATCGGGCCGATGTCCCCCGGCGAGTACGAGACGTTCTCCGCTTGCTCCAGGATCACCGGCTTGCCCTTGAGTTCGAACCTGGTCTTCCCGTTGATGGAGACGACCGCCCGCCGCCGGTTGCCGACCTTCGGCAGGTAGCTGGCGGCGTCGGAGCCGAACAGGTCTACGATGGTGAGATGAATGTCGCCGGCATGCTGCTCATAGGTCTTCTTCAGTTCCGCCTCGGTCTTGACGTGGCAGCCGTGGGTGATGGGAAGCAGAGCCAGGATCTCCAGCTTGGCCCCCGCCTTGCCGAATTCCTGAGTCTTGACGCCCGTCCCGCCGCTGGGCGCGCCTGTCGGGCAGGCCGCTCCCCCCGCGCTCTGCCCGGGACTGCCGGAGTTGGGAATCCCCGTCGGCGCCGCGTTAGGGGCCGGCGGGGTGACCGCAGGCCGGGTCTGCTCAGTCATCATCGGGTTCTGCCCGGACTTGCTTCCTGTGGTCAGGTACACGGCCACCATGGCAATCAGGACCACCGCCAGCACAACCGCGATCTTCTTCTCAGTAGCACCCATATCAGCACGAACCTCCACTATGGTCGGGCGGCCTACCCGCCCCGGCCTTCCGGCCTGGTCTGTGGCTAGGCCCGCAAGGGGCGGGCCGCCATGGCGGTCCTTTGGGGACCTAGCCATCTGAGTTTCGCCATTACCTACTATAGCAAAACTCAGCAGAGCGGGGAACGGGACTCGAACCCGCGACATCCAGCTTGGAAGGCTAGCGCTCTACCAACTGAGCTATCCCCGCGTCACTACCGGATTATACCCGCCCCTCCCCCAGCGGGTCAACAACCACCCCCGTTGGCCTGCTGCCCTCACGGCACCCCAAGGCCACGCCCCCGCAGCCTCTCTCGACACTCCTCCACGCCCACGAACTGGTAGGCCTGCCACCCCGCCGCCCTGGCGCCCTCCACATTGTCTGGCCTGTCATCGAAGAAGACATGACTCTCCGGCGGCTGGCCGGACACGGACTCGACCATTCGGTAGATCGCCAGGTCCGGCTTCTCCGCCCCCACCTCGTAGGACAGCACGCAGTGGTCGAACACGTCGAGCGACTGCGGATACCGCTCTCTCAGCCAGGCCACATGGGGCTCGCTGGTGTTGGACAGCAGGTAGCGCGGCCGGGGCAGAGCGGCGACGAACTCGATCATCGGCTGGTTGGCGGTGAATATGTCCTGCCACGCCAGCCGGAACTCCTCGGGCCTCATGCGCAGCCCGATTTCCTCTACCAGGAGGGGATGGAGACCGGCGAAGTCGCCGCCGCGGTTGATCCCCAGACGGTCGAAATGCCGGAAGAAGGCGTCCTGCGCCCGCGCCCCCTCCCGGCAAGCCCCCTCCAGCTTCTCGAGGAACCACTCCTCGTGCACAAACACGAGCACCTCTCCCAGATCGAATACTGGAACGACTTGCGCCATGGCCACGCTCACAGTGGGACTTGTCCATCCGCCGACCTATGGTAGCACAAGGTCCCGGCGCGTCACCAGGATGGGGCGCGGCCAAGGATTCCTGTGGGGTCGCTCTGTTTCCACGCGCAGCAGGCGGCGGCGAAATGGCCGCAAGGCCTGCTCGAAGACTCCACCTGCTAGCGCACAGGCAGCACCCTGACCTTCGGCGGCCCCTCTTCCGCGAGCACCAGGAATGATAGGAACTGGCCGTCCGGCGGGAACTGGGGGATGGAGTAGGCCGGGGGGGGCGTCGGAGACGCCTCCGTGATCTCCCCTAGCACTCTGCGGACTGGCGGCCGTACCCCGCGGTAGAGCACCACCACTGCGCCGTCGTGCCGCTCTTCCACGAAGGCAATCCCCTTGAGGTCGGGCGACCAGGCCGCCGCTTCAGAGATCCCTCGCACGACCTTCCTAACCTCGGCGCCAGGCTTCGCGTCAACCACGCATCCGATCGCGGTGCCATTTGGCGGATCGGGGACGATGAAACCGATCTGCGTCGAGTCCGGCGACCACTGCAGGCGGGTGCCGGCCGCGGGCCCATCACCGGGCACGTTCGCGATGCTGGTGGAGGTCTCGGTGGCGAAGTCGTAGGCAAACAGCGCGGGCTGGGGGCTAGTCGGCGTTCGCTCCAGGTCAGCCGCAACGTAGGCGAGCCGCCTCCCATCGGGAGACCAAGAGATGAGCGTGATGCAGGTGCGGCTCTCGACAATCCGCTTGCCCGCGCCGGCGGCGACGTCTACCACCACCACCGAGGAGCCCGCGTCCGACGCCCCCAAATAGGCGATGCGCCTGCCGTCCGGGCTCCATGCGACCGGTTGCCCGAATATTAGGACCGCGAGGGCGAGATCGGCGACTGCACCAGAGCCATCGCCCGTCTCCGGGGGCTCAGGCGTATCGCCTGTATCGGGTGCAGGCCAGACGCCACCGGCCAGCACGGCGACTTCACCCGAAGCGGCATCCACGGCGCACAGGGACGCGGCCTCCTGCGAGTCCTTCTTGGCAGCGTAGCAGGCGATCACCTTGCCGTCTGGAGACCAGGCCAGGGGCATCACTACCAGGTCACCGGTGTTGACCTGGCGCGACTCCTTCGTCATCACGTCGTAGAGGTACAACTGACCGTCGGACTCGTAGGCAACAGTGCTGCCGTCCGGAGACCAGAACGTAGAGATCATGGGAGGAACACAGCCGCACAGCAGCGCGACCGCGGCGGCCATGCTCCCCACAGCCAACCAGCGCAACAGCACGACGCGAGACACGTGGCGACTAGTGACTGAGGCCATGTCGCTCACTCCCTCCCGCAGTGGATGACTCCGCGCCTCAGAGGCGCACGGTCAGTATGTCACAAGCAGACGAAGCTGCATAGGGGGTGCGCGGACCGTGCCGCCTAGACAGTGGCTGTCATCCATGAGGGCCCGGCGACGAACTCAATCATCGGCTCGTTCGGAGTGAACATGTCCTGCCAGGCCACCCGCAACTCCTCTGGCCCCATCCGCAGCCCGACCTCCTCCACCAGGAGGGGATGGAGAGCGACGAACTCGCCGCCGCGGTTGATCCCCAGACGGTCGAAGTGGCGGAGGAAGACCTCCTGCGCCCGCGCCCCATCGCGACAAGCGCTCTCCAGCTTGTCGAAGAACCACTGAAGGTGCACAAACACCAGCACCTCTCCCAGATCGAACACCGGAACGACTTGCGCCATAACCACGCTCACAATGGGATTGGTCTGCTCGGCCCGCCGATGCTATGGTAGCACAAGCCCCCAGGCACTCACCAGGGCGGGATGCAGACGGGCCTGCTCCGGTAGCGTGCCGGCTACCGCACCGTTAGCACCCCCACCTCCAGTGTGTCCCCCATGTAGTTGAGAAACGAGACAGACCGCCCGTCCGGAGAGAACTGCGGGATGGACAATGGCGAGAACATGAGGTCTGATCCTTGGGGGATGCTGCCCAGCACTCTGCGGACCGGCGGCTGCACCCCGCGGTAGAGCACCACGGCAGCATCTTCTCGCTCTTCTACGAAGGCCACGCCTGTGAGGTTGGGCGACCAGGCGGCGGTCTCGGAGATTCCTCTCACGACCTTCCGCACCTCGGCGCCAGGCTTGGCGTCAACCAGGCATCCGATCGCGGTGCCGTTTGGCGGGTCGGGGACGATGAGGCCGATCTGCGTCGAGTCCGGCGACCATTGCAGGCGGGTGCATCCGGCAATGCCATCGCCGGGCAGGTCGGTGATCTTCGTATGTGCCTCAGCCGCAAAGTCGTAGGTGAAGAGAGCGGCCTTGGCAGTTGCCGGTGATGATTCCGGGGGCACCGTCACATAAGCCAGCCGGGTCCCGTCCGGAGACCAGGCTACGAGGGGAATGCAGTTGCCACTCTCGACAACCGTCTTGCCTGCTCCGCAGGTGACGTCCACCACCACTACTGAGAAGTGAGCGCCCAATGCGGACAGGTAGGCGATACGCCTGCTGTCCGGGCTCCACGCCATCGGACCATAGAACCCTACCACGAAGGCGGCAACAGCCCCTGGGTCACTGGTCCCTAGATCACTCTGGAGACCTCCCAATGCTTCCCCTGTCACCTCCCATACGTGCTCAGCGAGGACGGCTACGTGTGCCGACGGCATATCCACCAGGCAAAGAAGGCCCTGCTCGGGTGCACCCTCTTTCGTGCCATAGGCCGCGATCCTGCTTGCGTCTGGGGACCAAGCCAACGGACCTACCGACATATCGCCCGTGTTGACCTCGCGCGACTCCTTCGTCACCACGTCGTAGAGGTACAACTGACCGTCTGACTGGTAGGCAACAGCGCTTCCGTCAGGAGACCAGAACGTCTCGGTCGTAGGAACACAGCCGGAGAGCAGCACCACCGCGGCCGCCACGCTCCCCACAGCCAACCAGCGCAACAGGACCACGCGAGACAGGTGGTGACCAGTGACTGAGGCCATGTCCCTCACTCCCTCCCGCAACGGATGACTGCGCGCCTCCGAGGCGCGCAGTCAGTATGCCACAAGCAGGCCAAGGTTGCATAGGGTCACTGGAGCTGGGGGGCGGCCTATATCGGACACTCCTTCATCCTTCCCTCTAACCACTTATAGAACTCCGTGTTGGGCACGTCTTCGTGGCCGAGGAGCATGGGGGAGAAGGGGTGGCCGGAGAGGTAGGCGAGGTGGCTCTCCAGGGCGTTCTGGTCGGTTTCGGGCACAATCTCGATCATGTGGCGCAGGGAGCTGTCGGGGATGTGCTCGGCCTCCTCGGAGGCCGGGCAGCTCATCCAGATCAAGCGGTGCAGCTCGTCCTTGCTGACCATCATGGCGGGCGCTTTCTTGGCGACGTGGAGCGCCAGGTCGTAGTCCTGGTCCGCGTAGTTGACGACAAACTTCTCCAGGGTGTCAATGGCATCGGCGAGGAAGACTCCGAGGGCCACGCTCAGGTTGTAGATGCGGCCGGCGGCGACGATGGCGGCGTCATCCGAGGCGCCCCCGCCCACCCGGTCGCGGATGTACATGTAGCGGATGCGGTCATCCCGGTAGCCGGGGCCGGGGTCGTCAACGACCAGGCCCGCTTCGCGATAGGCCTCGATCTTGTCGGCGTGAGCGCCCTTGGCGAGCTGGTCGCCGTTCAGCTTCATGCGGTGCATCACCTCGACATCCACGAAGCGGCACTTGCCCCCGCCGATCCGGTGGCCGGTGCGCTGTTCCACCTCCAGTCGCACCTCGGAGGCGTCGCGCAGCCCGCCGATGTGGATGCCGCGCAGCACATCCGCGGGATCCACCTCCAGGTGCCGCAGCAACCCGCACCCCACCAGCCCGTCGCCATTCTCGTTCACCAGGGTATCGCCGACCTTCCCCACCAGGGCTGCGTCCACCCAATGGCGGATCTCGGTGATCAGGTCTTGACGCTTTGCGCCCACGATGTGGGGGTCGCGGCCGAGGGCCTCGACGATGTCCTCCATCTCGGTGTTGGGGAACCGGCGGCCGGCGAAGGCGCCGTGGCCCATCTGCGCGTGCCCCTCCACCGACTGCATCAGGATCAGCTCCCTCGCCTGCTCGGTGGTGCGCAGCCGCTTGGTCAGGAGCATCCGTTGAAAGTCCTCACGGATGATCTCAAATGGAGAGATGTAGGTGCGGTGGGTGTTGCGGGACGCTTGCTTCTTCCCGCGGCGAGAGGGCTTGGGGTGTCGGTTGTGGTGACGTTGGGGCATGGGGGTCATCTCCTGCTGCCTGAGCATGGGCGGGCGTAGGGACGCCCACCCTACAGCTTATCCCTTTAGCCCGCTAAGGGCTATACCACGCACGAAGTACCTCTGACCTATGAGGAAGACGATGAGGACGGGGACCATGACGATCACGGAGGCGGCCATGAGAAGGTGGTACTCGGTGGTGTAGGAGTCCTGGAAGTGGGCGAGGCCGATGGGGAGGGTCTTCAGGGGAAGGCTGTCCACCACCATCAGGGGCCACAGGAACTCGTTCCAGCAGTGGAGGAACACGAAGGTGGTGAGGGTGGCAAGTGCCGGCTTGGAGAGCGGCAGGACGATGTGCCAGTAGACCCGGAAGGGCGAGGCGCCGTCAATCACCGCCGCGTCCTCCAGCTCCTTCGGGATGGTCATGAAGAACTGGCGGAGCAGAAACGTGCCGTAGGCGGAGAACATCGCCGGCACGATCAGCGCTGCGTACGTGTTCGTCATGCGAAGCTGGCTGAGGAGGAGGTACACCGGCAGCATGATCACGATCGCCGGCACCATCAGGGTGGCGAGGTACCCCACGAACATGGCGTCCCGTCCTGGGAAGCGCATGCGGGAGAAGGCGAACGCCGCCAGCGAACTGGTGAACACCGTCCCCAGGGTGACGCATACGCTGACGAAGATGGAGTTCAGATAGAAGGCGAGGAAGGCGCTGGCGTTCCTGACCAGCCCGAAGAAGGCGTCGCCCACCCGCATCCCCTCCGCGCGCCAGGCCTCTCGGTAGTTCTCCCAGTGCAGCTTCACCTCGCGCAGCGGGATCACATCGGCCTCCGCCACCCACCGCCGTTGGCCGGCGCGGGGGCTGGGCGCGAGCGCCTGCACCTCCGCCTCGCCGGGCCTGTAGCCGATCACCGCCACGCGCTCCTCGCCCGCGCCGCGGACGCGCGCCACCTCACAAGCCTGTCCCCCGATCTCCACTGTCGCCGGCTCGCTCGGCACCCACCGGGACGTGGATTCGGCGGCGTAGCCTGCCGACTTGAGGGAGGTTGACACCATCCACGCGAACGGCAGCAGCATGGTGACGCCCACCGCGCTGAGCGCGAGGTAGACGACGACGCGCAGGCCGAGGCCGCGCCTTTTCCGCGGAGGCGAGCTCATGAGTAGTGCACCAGCCGCTGGCCGTAGCGCCAGTTGATGAGGGTGAACCCGAACACCAGCACGAACAGCACGCAGGCGATGGCCGCGGCATAGCCGAGCTGGTGCCAGGAGATGGCGTTGTTGTAGATGTAGAGCATCAACGTGGTGGTGGCGCCGGCCGGCCCGCCGCCGGTCATCATGTAGGCGGCGGTGAAGAGGAAGCTCCCCTGGAAGCCGGCGATGATGCTCATGGTGACCACGAAGAAGGTGGTGGGAGAGAGCAAGGGCCAGGTGATGTGCCGGAACCGCGCCCAGGCCCCGGCGCCGTCCAGCGCCGCCGCCTCGTAGTACTCCTCCGGAATCCCCTGGAGGCCGGCGAGGTAGAGGACGCAGTTGTACCCGCCCACCCCCACCCACACCGCCATAATGATGAAGGCCGGCTTCGCCCACGCCGGGTCGCCGAGCCAGTGAGGGGGCGATGACACGCCCAGAGTCGTCAGCACGCTGTTGAGCAGCCCGACCTCATTGGGCTGCTGATGCAGGATCCACTTCCACACGATGCACACCGCCACCGCCGAGGACACCGTGGGCAGGAAGTAGATGGTGCGGAAGATCACCATCCCGCGCAGGCGCTGGTTGAGCAGCAGGGCGAGGAAGAGCGACCCGCCGATGGAGACGGGGATGCCGAGCATGAGGAAGAGGGTGTTGCCGAGATAGCGCCAGAAGTCGGCGTCGTTCGCCACCATCCGGCCTGCTTCTTCATGCCGGCCGAGCAGGTTCGCGAAGTTCTGCAGGCCGACGAACGGCACGCGCTCCCGCAGGTCGGACAGATGCTGGATGGGGGCCAGCCGATAGTCGGTCAGGCTCAGCGCGAAGCACGCCAGCACCGGCAGCAGGGTGAAGATCAGGAAGCCGGCCAGGTTGGGGAGCAAGAAAGGGAGAGCTTGGAGGAAGGGGCGGCGGCGCGCCCTTCGAGACCTGGTGGGTGAAGGTTCTGCAAGTGGGGCTGGCATGGCTTGGTTCCCTACTACCGCGCTTGTGTTCGGCAGAGGGAGGGAGGGTCCTGCTCAGTGGGGGCGACTCGGCGAGTCGCCCCTACAACCTACCCCTCCGCCATCTTCCTCCCCACCTCCCTTGCCCTCTCCAGCAGGTCCGGCTTCTTGGCCGCGTCGCCTGGATTCCCGATGCCACCTTCGGCGATAGTGCCCACGGTCTCCACATTCAGGTCGCGCAGAATCTGAGCGAGGTAGGCGGCGACGCGCTCCGGCGTCTCGGAGCCCGAGTCGGCCTGCACGACGATCACCGCGCCCTTGCGCTTGCCCTGCAGGCCTAGCCGCCAGCCGCCCTCTTCTGTGTAGAAGGCATATAGACGGTCAATCACGCGCTTCATGGGGGCGGTAACGTGCCAGAAGTAGATCGGCGTGGCGAAGACCCAGGCGTCGGCGCGGCGGAGGGCGGCGTAGATCTGCTGCATGTCGTCCTGGAGGATGCACTCGGCGTCCGCGCTCTCCAGGCAGGAGCGGTCGGCGTCGCAGTCGGAGATGCTCATCTTCGCGGGGTCGAAGCGGAGCGTGGTTGCCCCGGCCTCCCGCGCCCCCTGCAACAGCGCCTCGACCAGCGTGGCGGTGTTCCCCCCGCCGCGCGGTGATGCACAGATGGCGACGATCTCCATTGGCGTTTCCTCTTTCGTCGTGGGGCAGGAGCTGAACTCCTGCCCAACTAGTGGTACCGCACCGAGAAGTCCGTGAACTCGCCCCGCGGCTGCTCCCAGCTCACCAGCACATCGGTAACCACCGCGCCGCGGGGGCCGCGGCGGAGGTCGACCAGGAACGATTCCAGCAAGTCTTTGTCTCCCTCGGAGACGACCTCCACCTCGCTGCTAGAGGTATTGCGCACATAACCGGTTGCTCCGTGGCGCTCGGCGCGCGCCTCGGCAAAGGCGCGGAAGCCCACCATCTGCACGTGGCCGCGGATGAGGGCGCGGAAGCGGGAGGGTTGCGGTTGGCCGTTCCTCATGTCCTGCCCTGCAAGTGCGCGTCGCCTGGAGGACCAGGCTCCCACAGGCCGGCACGCCCGCCCTACAGACGTCGCCGAAGGTTGTCTTCAGCGCGGACGGCCACGATCTCCCCGAAGAAGTAGGTGTGGTAGTCGTGGTCGCGGTAGTGAGTGTTGGCAATGTCCTTGATCAGCGCCTGCGTGACCACCGCATTGGCGTGCACCACCTTGCACTCGTAGTTCAGCACGCACTCCTCGATGATCGGCGACTTCACCTTCAGGCTCGGCGCGGCGGTGAGCTTCGCCTCCGCGAACTTGTCGTGATCCCGCCCGGACACGGTGCCGCAGAACTCGGCAAGGTCGGCGAGCTTGCGGGGGAGCACGTTGAGGGTGAAGTCCCCCGTCCGCTTGATGCAGCCCCAGGTGTAGCGGGACTTGCGGATGGGAGCGAGGAACATCGGCTTGCTCCAAAAGACGCCAATCGCTCCCCAGCTCGCGGTCATGACATTGGGCCGGCCGCGGCCGTCGAGCGACACCACCAGCAGCCCGGTGTCAGCCATATTGCTGACGAACTCCGGCAAGTAATCCATTGGGCCAACTTGAACCTTCGCCACCCTGGGCCTCCTGTCGGTACAGCCTCCAGAAAGGCGGCCTGCGCCGCCATCTCCCTGGTTCGCAGACGGAAGCGCAGGTCCTGCCGCGCCAGGGCGCCAGGGCGATATCTGAGCGCGGCGCACAGAAGGCGCGGGCATCACTTGGCTTCTCCCGGGCGCTCTATGTAGGCAAGAAACGGCCTTCCACCGAGGGAGGCAACGTCCGTTGTCCGCCTTGTTCCGGATGGAGAAGATGGACCCCCAGGGCGTGCCATGGGCCGTCGTGTGCGAGACTGGCACCGGGCCGAGTTCAAAGGAGGGCTGTGGCGAGATGCCGACGCTCCTCGTTCCCACGCCTGTGGACCTCAAGCTCACTCTGGTGGCGCAGGTCCAGCTATTCCGTGCGAATGGCAGACAAGGGGCTGTACACTGTGAAGGCGATGCCGGAAGTGGTGGGCCAGACCCTGACCGCGTAGAGGAAGCTCATCATCTAGTAGCATCACACCCGGAGCAGACAGCAGGGCGCCCGTCGAAGCGGGCTCCCTGGTTCTTCGCACTCCTCACTACTGACCTACGGCGCGGCGAATACCATTACCTCCAGAGCATCCCGTGTCTGCCCAACCGCAGCCGACACGTAGCGTCCGTCAGCCGAGAACTGCGGGACGGAGGGCACACTCTGTCCGCTTGCATACGGCAAGGCGCCGAGGACCTTGCGTACGGGTGGCCGTACGCCGCGGTAGAGCAGCACCAGAGCTAAGGACAGATCCTCCTTCCGCCTGCCCTCGACGAAGGCGATGCCGGTCAACCCGGGCCCCCAGGCGGCGATCCCCGTGATGCCCCTTACCTCCTTCCTGACGGTCGCGCCTGGCCTAACCTCCACCAGACACCCAGTCGCTCTGCCCTTGCTCGGGCCACGGGCGATAAACCCGATCTGGGTGGAGTCCGCAGACCACACGATGGTGGTGCCCTCCACCGGGCTCCCTGGCGGCAACTCGGCTATCTTGGCGGCTGCTCTTGCGGCAACATCATACACCCACAGCGAGGACTTCCACGGCCCCCCTGCCTCTGGGGCAAGCAGCTCAGTCTCCGCATAGGCTATCCTCTTCCCGTCGGGGGACCAGGCGAGCCAGCCGACGATCTTGTCTGTGCTCACGACCCGCGTAGTCGTCCCCGCGGGGTAGTCCAGGAGCAGCATCGCGGTCCCAGAAGGATCGGGGCCAAGGCACGCCAGGCGGCGCCCATCTGGGCTCCAAGACATGGGCTGCCCGAAGACCAGCGCCATCAGGGCGATCATCTCCAGGTCCGGCCGACCCATATAGCCCCGCCCATCTCCCTCCTCTGGCATCGGCCAGAGCTCTGGCTGCGCAACCTTGACCCGGCCCGCGGGAAGATCCACAGCGCCCAGCGCAATGGGGCCGTCTTCTTCCGGGATGCGGTAGAAGACGATCGCCTTCCCATCAGGGGACCAGCAGGGAAAGGCAACTGCTCCAGCTCCCGTGTCCAGCTTCGCGGATCTCTTCGCCTCCACATCGTACAGGAAGAGAGCATCGCCGGCCAGGTAGGCGATGCTCTTGCCGTCGGGAGACCAGAACGTCCTGATGCTGGGTCGCTCCCTGCAGCCCCAGAGGAACGCCCCCGCCGCCGCGGCCGCCACAGCAAGAACGATGCGGCCCATGCCGCCTCGGCGCCGACGAGCTGCCAGGCGAGCGGGCGTCACAGCACTTCCCTTTCCCTCGTTCATCGCAAGTACCAGCTTCTGGCGGCACTTGCCGGCGACCTCTCACAAAGGCGGCACCCGGGTCGGCCTTTCGCTGCGGGACCAAGCAGTGCGCGTGGGCGCGAGTGTGCCATGACCGCCACACGTCGTTCTTGAGCATGACGGCCGGGAGCGGAGCGGTCCGGGTGGGTCTGGACGGGCTGCAAACCCGGTAGGAGGCCATGGCATGGTTTCTGGTGGGCTGGTGCGCCTCCGGGGCATTCGATTCTCACACGCTCCGGCCACCTTGCCAACGCACGGCTACCGCTGCTCTTCCGCCTTCTGCTGGCTGGCGAGGGTGGGGAGGGTGAAGAAGAAGGTGCTGCCCCTGCCGAGCTCGCTGCGGAAGCCAATGGTTCCGCCATGGGCCTCCACGATGCCTTTGCTGATGTAGAGACCGAGGCCGGCGCCAGGACTTTCCGAAGCATGGGCGTTGGCCGCGCGGTGGAAGCGGGAGAAGATGCGCGGTTGCTCTTCGCGTGGGATGCCGACGCCGTGATCGGCGACGGAGAACTCTACGCTGCCATTGGTGACGCGGGCGCCGACCACCACCTCGCTGCCCTCTGGGGAAAAGTGGATGGCGTTCCCGATGAGATTGCCCAGCACTTGGTGTATGCGGTCGGGATCCACCAGCACCTGTGGTAGCTGGGGAACAGCTTCCAGGCGCAGCACGTGGACAAGCTGGGGATGAGTGGCAGTGCGAATCGCCGCCTGACATAGCTGCAGAGGAGCCGCCGCACGCCGCTGGAGCCGCAGCTGTCCTTCTTCGATCTGCGTCATGTCCAGCAGCGTGGCCACCAGGCGGCTGAGACGATCGGCCTCGGTCGCAATTCCCTCCAGAAACTCCTTCTCGGTGGCCTCGCTCAGGTTGCCCGCCTCCCTCACCAGCGTGTGCGCGTAGCCGCGAATGGTGGTGAGAGGTGAGCGAAGCTCATGGGAGGCCAGCGAGATCAGCTCGGCGCGGAACTGCGCCGTCCTCCGCCGCTGTTCCTCCTCGCGCTCCAGGTTCCTGAACCAGTTGCGCACCAGCACCACTATGATCACCAGCGCCGCGATCAGATTCAGCGCCTTGGGAATCGCCACGAACTGGGCCTGGTCCAGAATCTGGTATAGCGCCGGGTTGATCAGCTTGGTGTGAGCGGTATAGCGAGTGCCGAAGTAGACGCTCTCGACGAGGGTGCGCGCCCCGTCAATGAACAGCACCACCAGGAGGGTAGCGACCAGCGGGTAGATGCGCCGGAAGCGCAGGTACTGGCGGCCGTAGAAGATGACGATGCACAGCCAGCAGACCACCAGGGTCCAGTAGATGGACGCGGTCAAGATATCCATGTAGTGATCGAGACTCACTACTGCACCTCTTTTCCCCTCACGCCGCGCGCCAAGAAAGTGTTCCCTTTCTGCAAGGCGGCGAAACCCGAACGCCAGAGCTGGCTTCGCGGACGGCCGCGGCGCGCTCGCACGGGTGGCTCGGCGATGGGGAGTCTTCGGGGCGGGGAGCGCTCTGCCCTCCTTCCCCGGCGGGGCGCAGGAGCGCTCTGTGCGCGCGCCGAACCAGGCCTGGAGCACGGCATGAACATCTCCGACTTCGACTATCATCTTGCCCAGGATCTCATTGCCCAGGAGCCGGCTCGCCCCCGCGATTCCTCCCGCCTGCTGGTGCTGAAACGCGAGCCGGGCGAGGTCGAGCACCGGCGGTTCTGCGATCTCCTCCAGTATCTCCGCGAGGACGACCTGGTGGTGTTCAACGATACCCGGGTGATCCGCGCTCGGCTGCGAGGGCGACGGGTGCCCGGCGGCGGGAAGGCGGAGGTGCTGCTGCTGGCGGACCGGGGAGCAGGGGTCTGGGAGGCGCTGGTGAGCCCAGGCCGGCGACTGCCGCCGGGCCGGCAGATCGCCTTCGGCGACGGGGAGCTGCGGGCCGAGGTGCTGGAGCGCACGGAGGCCGGTGGCCGCCTGGTCAGGTTCACGGGCCCCGCGGAGGCGGCGGAGGCTCTCCGGCGGTTGGGCGAGATACCGCTGCCGCCCTATATCACCCGTCCGCTGAGCGAGGAGTCCGACTATCAGACTGTGTTCGCCCGCATCCCCGGAGCCAGCGCCGCGCCCACCGCCGGCCTTCACTTTACCCCGGAGATGGCGGAGGCAGTCAGGTCTCGGGTGGCGGCAATGACTCCCGTCACCTTGCACATCGGGGTGGGCACCTTCCGGCCCGTCCACGTGGAGAGAGTGGAAGACCATGACATGTATGAGGAGCGCTACGCCATCCCGGCCGAGACGGAGAGGCTGGTGAACCAGGCCTTGCGAGAGGGGCGGCGGGTGGTGGCGATCGGCACCAGCACCGTGCGCGCGCTGGAGGCCGCCGCCCAAGGCGGCCAGCTGAAGGCTGTCTCGGGAGCAACCGATTTGTTCATTCTCCCGGGCTACCAGTTCCAGGTGGCGGGCGCGCTGCTGACCAACTTTCACCTTCCCCGGTCCACGCTGCTGCTGCTGGTGTGCGCCTTCGCCAACCGAGAGCTGATCCTGCGCGCCTACGGCGAGGCGGTGGAGCAGAGATACCGGTTCCTCAGCTTCGGAGACGCCATGCTCATCATCTAGAGAGTTTCCCGCTCGCTCCAGGCGGGCGGGAAACAGGCCGGGGAGCCATCGCAAGGCGGCTCCGTGGACAACTACGGGACAACGACAACGCAAGAGACGCTGTAAGGCGGGACTCGCAGTCCCAACCGGGGAACCAGACAGCACGTGCGCACTAGCGAACTGGCGAAGATGTTCCAACTGGAGGATACCTACTGGTGGTTTGTGGCCAGGAGGGCGATCGTGCGCGACCTGCTGGCAAGGCACTGCTCTCCCGGCGACCGGGCCGGCGCAAAGCGGGTGCTGGATGTGGGCTGTGGGACCGGGGCCAGCCTGAAGACCTTGGAGGAATTCGGCGAAGTGGTGGGGCTGGACCGATCCGCGGAAGCCCTGCGCTTCTGCCGGCAGCGCGGGCCCTATCGGCTGGCGCGCGCATTGGGGGAGGCCTTGCCGGTGGCGGATGAGTCCGTGGAAACGGTGACAGCTCTCGACTTGCTGGAGCACATCGAAGACGATGGGGCTGCGGTGCGGGAGTTCGCGCGGGTGCTGACTCCAGGAGGCATCCTGCTGGTCACTGTCCCTGCTTGCCCTTTCCTGTGGAGCGAGCACGACGAGGCGCTGGAGCACGTGCGGCGATACCGCGCCGCCCGGCTGAGACGGCTTCTCCAGGAAGCTGGCCTGGAGGTGCTGCGCCTCTCCCCGTTGATCGCCGCGCTGCTGCTCCCCATCGCCGCCCTGCGCCTCCTGCAGAGAGCCTGCCGGAGGAGAGGCGCGGAGGCCAGCACCGCTTTCATCGAGCCGCCTGGGTTCCTGAACACGGCGCTCATCTGGTTGCTGCGTCTGGAGGGCAAGTGGCTGCTGCGCTTCAACTTCCCCGTCGGCGTCTCCCTGGTGGCGGTAGCCGGAAAGCCAGCGCGCGGGAAGGCGTGATCCGCGCAGGAACGCGTTCTCCTTCGCGGCGCGGGGGCCGACGCCGGCCTCTTCGGTGAGAGGGGAAAGGCGCCAGAGGCGTGGAACCCCAACCACGGACAGTGGCGCAGTGGGAGTGGTGTCGGCTCGTTCCCACCAGGCCGCGCTGCTGAGGAACAGGGGCCGGGGAAGGAGAGGTGTGGCATGTCAGAGCCAGAGGCGCGCGGTGAGCAGGAAATGGCCGCTCCGCTGAGGGCCCTGCTCATGCGGCTGTATCGGGATCCCCGCTACCTCCTGATCGGCACGGTGGAGCGCCACGGCAGGGAGCAGCTTTCTTTCATCGAGTCCTGCAGCGTGTTCTCGGCGGCCGGGGAGATGCGCGGCCAGTTGCTGCTCAACCAGGAATACGAGCGCCGCGGCCGGCCGGACGGCGAGCGCCCCTACGGGCGGGAGTCCCTGCTGGACTACTACCTGTCGCTGGCGGCCGCCGGCGATCGGCAGCTTGAGGAGGAGGAGGTCACCGCGCTCCGGGAGGAATCCTGGCAGTACTACGTAAGGCGCAACTTCGCCTTCCAGCTTCGCGACTACGCACAAGCGCGGGACGACGCAGAGCACAACCTCGGCATCTGGAATCTGGTGGAGCAAAGCAGCGCCTCCGAAGAGGAGAAGTGGAGTTACCTCAAGTGGTGGCCCTGGATCGAGCGCGACCGCGCTGTCGCCCAGGCCCTGCTGGACCTCCAGGACGGCGAGCGGGAGCAGGCGGCCGCTGAGCTCTACCGCGCCGACCGCAGCATCCGGCAGTTCGGAGCCCGCTGCGCCGAGCACTACCAGCGGGAAGAGGGTGACAACCAGACGATTTGCTCGGCGATGCAGCAGCACCTGCAGGCGCTCATCGAGCTGCTTCGGCAGGAAGAGGGGCTGCCCGTATCCCTGGAAGAGAGGCTCGACCAGGCCGACGCGCGGGGGGATGAGGGAGAGGTCCAGCGCCTCCGCGCCGAGATGATCCGCCGGGCGATGCCCGAGCCGGAGTAGCGGCCCGCCTCCGTCAACCCCTTGCCCTAGGGTCCGTTAGTGGGAAGAGGCCTGGCCCGCACCACCAGAGCGCCCTCCTCCCCTATCCGCGTCCACCCCTGGTAGTCAGGGGGCGCGCTGGCGAAGCCGATCTCCAGGGTGTAATGACCGGAGGGAGCGTTGCTGGGAATGAGAATCTCGCCGCGCTGCGCGTAGGCGGTGCCAGGAGGAGAAGGCGGCAGGCCCCACAGACCATAGACGGGCTTGAACCCCTGCACGAGGAAGCCCTTCTCCAGAAGCCGCTGCCGGTGGGCGCCGGCGTCATCGTCGCCGTTCTCGCTCTGAGGGCGCGCCGGCCTGAGCCTGACCGCGAATGCCCATCCCTGCAGCACTGACTTCAGGCGCCACCGGGCGCGGAAGCCCACCATTTCGCCCGTATGCGCCTCCCTCTTATCAACCTCGAAGGACACCAGCGTCGCGCCGTTCGGGGCCTCCGCTACCGAATTCGTGGCCTGCTCGGTCTGCTGGATGCTCGGCATCTCGAAACCCAACCTGACCAGATCCTGGCTCAGGCCCACGTAGTAGGGCGGCACGGGGAGCGGCTCCGTCAGCGGTCCGTGCAGACCATACACGGTGCGCCGCCCGCGGTAGTGCTCGGCGAGGCGAGCCGCTAGGATGGCGCTGCACTGCCCGTACTCCACGCCCTGAGAGCTGTGGACATCGTGCTGAGCGGCAATCTCCCGCCACAACTGCTGGGCCGTGTCCCCGAGTTCGGCATCCCCGAGCACGCCTGCGTACCAGTCGGACCACAACGCGGTCGGCTCGATGAGCGTCACATCCTTGCGCGAGCCCTCCACATGCTGGAGGTAGTAGCTCACGTTGACGGGGTTGTCCGACTCGGCCACGAAGATGGCGTTCCGGTCCATCTGCGAAAGCGCGGCCGCCCACTGGTCGCGGTGGCGCCAGGTGTTGCTCTGGTCCGAGCGCCCCCAGTTGCCGAACAGCAGGATGACGGATACCGCCGCGCCCAGCGCAGCCGCCGCCCAATGCCCGATCCTGGGCCGCGGGAAGATCTCCCCCACCCTCGCCAGACCGGAGCCCCCCAGCAGGGCTGCCAGCGCCCCCACCGGGGTCAGGAACACCTTCTGGTCGTAGGTGTCACCCCATTCCACAACCCAGACGCACAGCAGGGCGCAGCCCAGCAGCAGCGACCAGAGGATTGCAGGGCGCTGCCGCCGCCAGGACAGCAACCCCCAGAAGATGACCGGCGTTCCCATGGCGGCCAGCAACCATGAAAGCCACCCACCTCCAGCCAGTGAATCGCTCAGTAGCTTCACCACTTGTTGCTGCGCCACCTCCAGGGAGTTCGCGAACGCGAGATGGACATACTGCCGCCCGAGGGCATGGTAGAGGAAGCGATCCAGGGTGCTGGGGTCTCCCCAGTTCATGGGGGGATGGGCGGCGGCGCGGATGGGAAGATAGAGGTAGCACAAGAAGGGAGCTAGCGCCAGCAGGCCTCCGGTGATCCATACCCGCGCCCGCCGCGGGCGGGTGAGCCAGAACGCCGCCGCCAGGGCGGGCGCGGCCGCCAGACCTTGAGTGCGGTGGTGCATAGCCACGAAGCCACCGGCGAGGGCGAGCCAGAGGAGGCGCCGGGGCGAGCGCTCACCGTCCCAGCGCCAGAGGGCGACCAGGAACAGAGCGTAGACGAGCCCCGCCAGCCCGTACACCTCCGCCAGCACCGCCTGGCTCCAGGTGGGAAACCAGAGGCCGAAGGCGAGGCCGGCGAACACGCCGGGGATCGCCAATCCGGTGAGCGACACCACAAGCCAGGCCAGCAGCGCCGACGCCGACGCCGCGCAGGCGGCGGAGAGCAGGGCAATGCGGTAGGCGCTGGTGTGGCCTACGGGGAGCAGATCGAAGACCCGGCCCAGCATGGTCCAGAGCGGGTAGCCTGTGGGATGCGTGATACCCAGCACATGGGCCGCAGTCACCAGCTCCCCGCTATCCTGGTCCACTACCGTGGGGATGATCGTGAGCAGATATACCGCCAGCACCGCGGCGAAGACGCCGAGCGCGCACAGCAGGCGCACGCGCGCCGAGATGGCTGGCGGGGCAACGCTAACCGCCTTCCTGGCAGTCGCTCTCTTCCTGGGTCTCCGGGACATCGCGCTACTCACGCCGCTTGAGGTGTGACACCAGGCGTCTCCCGAGCTTCCCCGCTGCTCACAATGGCAAGTCAAACGCCCTCGCCACATACACCGCCATCTGCGCCCGATCCACTGTCCACTCCGGATGGTACAGCCCATCCGGGTAGCCGCTGGTCACGCCCTGCGCCTTGATGAACTGGATGTGCTTGCGCGCCCAGAAGTCACACCCCACGTCCGGGAACACCGGCTCGCTGCACCCAGGGTCGGGCACGCTCCCTTCACTCCCACACATCGCCCGCGCGACGAACACCGCCATCTGGGCGCGGTTCACCACCTCATCGGGGTGATAGCCGTCCCAATATCCCTGCACCACGCCCTGCTCGCAGCAGTACTCCACGTACCTGAACGCCCAGTGATCGGTGGGGACATCGGCAAAGGTGGCGGCGGCGGGACCAGGGGGCACACCCGCGTCTCCGCCGGCCAGCGCCCGGGCCACATAGACGGACATCTGCGCGCGGGTGACGGCTTGGTCGGGGCAGTAGAGATCGCCTGGATAGCCTTGCACGATGCCGGCCGCCTTCGCCGCCTCCACCGCGGCCACCGCCCAGTGGTCGGGGCGAACGTCCAGGAAGGAACTCACGCTCACCGTCCGCTCGGCGATCTCCCCGAAGCGCCCCACTCCCCCCTGCTGGCACATCTGAAAGGCGAGATGGTAGAAGCCATACCTATCTGGCGCATGCCAGTTCGGCGAGAAAGCGTATGACTGACCAGGCGCCACCTCCACTCCCGCCGGCAGTTCCCACTGCGCTCCCGCCGCAGGAATCGCTTCGGGGTCGCCGACGTGGCGCAGGCAGTGTCCCTCTCGCCGCCTCCACGTGCCCTCACCGGTGTTGCGGAAGGTGACCGACAGAGGTGTTGACCGGCCGCACACCGCCGCCTCCGGCAGCGTCGTGCCAAGCAGAAGGCTGCTGCCCGGGGCGCTGCCGAGGTAGAAGTCAACGCCAGGGGTGTCACACCCCGGCTTCACCACCGCACCCTCCCAGACGCCGGCGCCGCCATCCATCGAGACCGTGAGCGAATAGACTCCCTGGGGAACGTTCGAGATGCGATAGCCCCCCGCGGGCCACGAGCTGGAGGCGGTGTAGGTCCCACCGGTCGGGCCGATGGCCTCAACGGAGGCGCCCAGGACCGACAGGCCCTCGGCCAGGACCCGACCTACCAGACTCCCGACCGACGTCTCCTGCGGCCGCTCCCCGGAGAGCAGAGCACAGAGGGAGAGTTGGCCGTAGCCAGCATCGCTGTGCCATCCGGGTTCGCCGCCGCCCACCGCGGCAGCGCTTTCCTGTAGAGCCTGCCAGAGGAGGCGGTTCGGTACGTCTGCCTCGCAGCTCGCGCCGTCGAGCCCCAGCCACAGGCCGGCGGCGGCGGCGACGTGGGCGGCCGCCTGCCCGGAGCCGAACAGCTCCCCGTAGGCCGGGCCGGTGAGGTCCGACCGCAGCGTGCAGGCATAGGTGGGCAGGGTTGAGTAGATGCCTGCCGCTTCATCTCCCCCCGGCGCGACGAGAGCCACCTGCTCACCGCTGCTTGCATACCAGGCGAGCGCTCCCGCGGCAGTGGTGGGCGCCGCCCCGAACACGTGCGGGCAAGCGGCCGGGAACATGGGCTGGTCGCTGCCCGCGTCTCCGGCCGGGGCGATGAGGAAACAGCCGCGATCCCAGGCATAGTCCACGGCATCCTGCAATACCTGGGACCAGGTGGGCCCGACAAGGCCGATCACTATCACCGACGCGCCCTGATCGGCCGCGTAGATGATCGCGGCCGCCACATCCGCATGCGTGGCAACTCCACTCTCGTCCGTGACTTTGAGCGGCAGGAGGCGCACAGGATAGCCCATCCCCGCAATCCCGCTGCCGGCAGTCTCTCCGTTGTTGGTAGCGGCCGCGATGATCCCCGCGAGATGGGTGCCGTGTCCGTGTTCGTCGGTGGCATCCCCTGGCACGTCGCCTTCCCACGTCAGGAAGGTGTATGACGCCGACAGCAGAAGCTGTCCGCCCTCGCTCACCTCCGCGCTGCCCGCGCCTGGGTTGATGAAGTCCGGATGGTTGGGGTCAACGCCGGTGTCAATGATGGCGATGACGGGCGATCCGATGGGTCTGGTGGCAGCATCGAAGTAGGCCCCCGGGTAGAGCGCCCACGCGCTCACCGCCCCCAGGGAGTGAAGCGGCCACTGCAGTGCGTAGTCGCCGCTGATCTGCGAGTAGGCGGGATCGTCTGGCGGGGGGAGAGGCGAAGCCTGGGCGCAAGCCGGCCCAGCGGCGCGACCTATCGCCTGTTCCTCAACGTCCAGGTCTGGCTCGGTCTGGGCAAGCGTGGTGCGATTTGGCTGAGAACGCGCCGCCCCTCCCAGCACGAGACTCCACACGCTGAGGCCCAGGAAGCTCAGAGCGACGAGTTTCCTGGCTGCAGGCGCCATGGCCCTGCCGCTTGCTTCCCCGGGGGCGAGCCGATTCCTGCAAACTTGACCACGAGTGAAGTGGTTTCTATAATCCGGTCACCGGAGACCGTTCCCATGGCCGATAGGCAGACCATAGCCGTGAACCGGCGGGCGCGCCACGACTACGACATCACGGAGACATATCATGCGGGTCTGGTGCTCACCGGCACCGAGATCAAGTCCGTCCGCGCCCACCGGGTGGACCTGCGGGATGCCTACGGCCAGGTGGAGCGGGGCGAGGCATGGCTGCACAACCTGCACATCGCCCCCTATGAGAAGGGCCTCCGCGACAGCCCCGACACCCGCCGCCGGCGCAAGCTCCTCCTCCACCGCCGCGAGATCAACCGGTTGCTCGGCCGCAGCCTGGAGAAGGGTCTCACCATCATCGCCCTCCAGGTCTACCTCGAACGCGGCTATGCCAAGGTCGAGCTCGCCCTCGCCCGAGGCCGCCGCCAGTATGACAAGCGCCGCGCCATCGCCGAGCGGGAAGCGCGTCGGGAGGAAGAGCGGGCAATGGCGCAGAGGCGGCGGGAGGAGTAGGCTGGTCGCCCGCTCACCTTACGGCGGGCTCGCGCCACACGACCACCACCTGCTCCGCTAGCTCCCGCATGAGCTCCCGCCTGGCGCTGGTGAACTGCCTCAGGTGGACCACACGATTGGCATAGCAGATCGGGTCCCAGACTACCTTGCCGGTGGCGCCCTCGATCACGGAGACGCGGACCCCAGCCTGCAGGCTGTGTCGCGTGACTGGCACCGGGATGGACTCCACATCCCCGGGGAATGGACCCATGCTGGGGTGAACATCCCCCGGCCGGTCGGTGGGCGCCGGGATCTCGATCTCGGCACTGCCGGACTGGCTGTAAGACGTGACGTCCGCATAGGGCACGAGGAGGTAGGCGGCGCTGAGTCGCTTTACCAGGGCAGCCAGCTTCTCCGCCGAGGGAGGGTCCAGCAGGGAGATCGCACCCAGCCCTTCTGCCTCCGCCGCCTCCGCCACCTCCGCAGTCGGCACCATCACGAAGCCGCGCTTGCCCAGCACCTCAGAGAGCGCCTCGCCGAACATGGGCAGGGCATCCGGGCAGTCGCTGTCGGGGACGCCGGCCAGGATCGCCGCCCGCCGCGGCCGGAACTGATAGCGCACGATGATCCTGCGCCCCGCATCCTCGGGAGAGAACCTGATCGCTCCCCTCGGCCCCAAGGCAAACTGCCCGCGCTGGGGCTCGCTAGACACCGGCTCGAACGCCCTCCCCCTGTCATCGCTCACCTGGAGAGTATCCGCGCACACGAACGATGCATGCGGCGGCCACCACACCCCACTCTCGCGCCCAATAATCCGGCATTCCGCTTGCACGGGCGCGAGCACGCCCAGTTCGGCTGTGACGGAGGGCTGGTCGCCCGCCGCGCCGTAGGCGGAGAGGGGCAGCAGGCAACATACAGCTACACAGGTTGCGACGACGGCTGCGCGTAAGTCCGCCACGCTCACCTCCCCCTACGGTCTGTGCGGCTGGATAGGGTTCACTGCTCTCAGCGATGGTTCAGCGAAGTGGGTGGGAGGTCCTGCTCCCGCGCTGGGTATCACGTGAACCCTCTGCCGGGTCGCCTGTCTCACGCCGTTCTGTGGATCGGGTCCATCCCCTGGATGGACCGGCAGCCGCGCCGCAGAATATGAAACACCACCACAGGAGGCTCTCATGCGCATTGGCAACGCCGCATCGAAGCCCGGCAAGCTCGTCACCGGCTCTCTTGCCGTCGGCCCCATCCACATTCCGGTCATGATCACGCAGGGCGTCAAGCCCGGCCCCGCCCTCTACCTCCAGGGGCTGCAACACCCGACCGAGGTGATGGGCGTGGAGGTAATCCGCACCGTGGCGAGCGAGCTCGATCCCCGCAAGCTGCGCGGCACGCTGGTGATGGTTCCCATCGCCAATCCGCTAGCCGCCGCCTGGAGGAATGGGTTGGGCGTGTTTGATGGTCTGGTTTCGCCGCACCAGCGGAAGCAGTGCGAGAAGACCAACATGAACCGCGTCTGGCCTGGCAAGCGCAGCGGCAATCTGATCGAGCAGATGGCGCATGCCATCTGGGAGAGCGCCTGCCGCCAGGTGGACGCGGTCGTGGACTTCCACTGCTGCCGCATCTGCGACCACTACTTCGCGGCCGCGCTGGACGGGCACGCGAAGAGCATCGCCCTGGCGAAGGCCTTCGGCGCGCCCCTGGTGGACTTGCAGACCGAGCGGTCGTATGCCGAGGGATTGCTGTTCCTGCGCGCGCCGGTGCTGCTCGACAAGCCGTCCATCCTCATCGAGATGAGCCCAGGCCGCGACATCACCTATGACATGCTCGCCAACGGCGTGCGCGGCGTCTACAACATGCTCAAGCACCTGGGCATGATGCCCGGGCAGATGATGCGACCGGAGAAACAGGCGATCGTCCGTCGTTCCGACCCGGTCCGCATCTTCCGCGCGAAGAAGGAAGGCTACCTCACTACCTACCGCCAGGTTGGCGACGTCGTCGCCAAGGGCGACCTTCTCTGCGAAATCCGCTCCCTCGACCGCTTCCGCGTCCTCCAGACCATCCGCGCCCCGTTCGCCGGAACCTGCCCCTCCATCGGCCCCGGCTCGGAGCTGCGGATGGTGAAGGTCGGGGAGGAGGTGTGTACGTTCAAGAGGGTGGTAGCGTAGAACAGACTTCCAGTCTGCCGGTAGGGCACGCTTCCAGCGTGTCACCGGTGCTGCCCCTACCCCGCCAACCCACACACCTCCCCTGCCAGCTCCTTGATCGCCTCGACCTTCCCTGCCTCCCTGCCCGCGGGCAAGGGACCCTGTTCTCTGGTGCCGAACAACTCCCGCGACAGGAAGGCTCCCCACATGACCTCCCGCGAACGCGTCATCCGCGCGCTCAGGTTCCGGAATCCCGACCGCGCACCCCGCGAGGTGTGGGCGCTGCCGGGCATTGCCTGGCACCTCCAGCAGGAGTACGACCAACTCCTGGAGCGGTTCCCCATGGACTTCGGCAGACCCACCTTCAGCTATGGGCCGAGCAAGCGGGCCCGGGGGGAGGAGTACCGGGTCGGGGAGTTTGTGGACGCCTGGGGCAGCGTCTGGGTGGTGCTGGAGGAGAGCAGGCTGGGCGAGGTGAAGCAGCCCGCGCTCGGCGACTGGTCGGCGCTGGACAGCTATGAGTTGCCGTGGGAGGTGATCCGGGAGGCGGACTGGTCGGAGGCCAACCGGAGCTGCGCGCAGAGCGATCTGTTCATGCGCGGCGGCAGCCTCGCCAACATCTTCGAGCGGATGCAGTTTCTGAGAGGCAGCGAGAACCTGTTCCTTGACCTGGCGTATGGTGTCAAGGAGGTCTACCGGCTGCGGGACATGCTGCACGACTTCTGCACCACGGAGCTCGAACTGTGGGCGAAGACAGATGTGGATAGCATCGGCTTCTGCGATGATTGGGGCACGCAGACCGCCCTGCTGATCTCGCCCGACCTGTGGCGCAGCTTCTTCAAGCCGCTCTACCGGGACTACTGCGAGATTATCCACCGCGGCGGCAAGTTCGCCTTCTTCCACTCCGACGGGCACATCGAGGCGATCTACCCGGACCTCATCGAGCTCGGCGTGGACGCGCTCAACTCGCAACTCTTCTGCATGGACATCGAGGAGCTGGGGCGCAAGTACCGGGGCAAGATCACCTTCTGGGGGGAGGTGGACCGCCAGCACATTCTCCCCTTCGGCACCCCCGATGAAGTCCGCGCCGCCGTACGCCGCGTGCGCGCCGCTCTCGACGACGGCGCCGGCGGCGTCATCGCTCAGTGCGAGTGGGGTGTCGAGGACCCCCTGGAGAACGTAATGGCGGTGTTTGAGGAATGGGAGAGGCCGTTGTCGTTATAGGGCGGGCGTTCCCACTCCCGCCGATGAACCTAGCCCAGCCTCCCCAACACCTGCCCCCGCCTCTCCTCAATCCACTTCTCACTGCGCGGAAACTCCGCGTAATCCTCAATCTCGGCGAGCATGGGATCGTCGGGGTCAAGGCCCGCGGTCTGGAGGAGGGCGTAGTCCTGGAGGCCCTCGGCGAACACCACATGGCGGAGCGAGTCAACCGGACCGCTCTCGCCCGGGTAGACCAGGAACGCATCCCCATAGGGCCAGTTGGGCCACCAGTGGGCATCGAGCACCTGGTAGGGGTTGATCAGCTCCCGGGTCTGGCTGCGATACCAGTAGTTGTAGCCCCAGTGGAGGAAGCCCCGCGCCCGAAGCCGGTAGCACAGCCACCCGAACATGCGCGTCTTCACCAGCGGCGTGTCCAGCAGTCGCTGCGCGTACCGCCCCCGAGGGCCGGGGCAGAAGTAGACCCACGCCGGATACCCCTCTTGCGTGAACTCCGGCGCCTTGCTGATGATTGGGATGGGAATATCGGTCAGCCCCTCCCGCGCGAAGGTGACGTCCGACAACGCATCCATCACCTGCATCCACGGCGCCAGCTCGCGCAGCATGGTGCGCGCGGCGCGGTAGTTGGCGAGATGCTCCTCCCCATGCGGCTCATCGGAGAGATGGAAGAAGCTGCCAGCCATCAGCGCTTCCTGATCCAGGAAGCGCTTGAACTCCGGCAGGAACTGGCTGAGGAAGCTG